>Ga0208800_1000047_pt1 | contig 24816 bp, 24 predicted proteins | sample ColrivemetaGS541_FD_187619 | JGI IMG/M metagenome (GOLD analysis project Ga0208800, IMG submission 187619) | Estuarine microbial communities from the Columbia River estuary - Freshwater metaG S.541 (SPAdes) (version 2) | ecosystem: Environmental > Aquatic > Marine > Intertidal zone > Estuary ...
ATTTCTTCATATCTCATTTGTACTGACGCAGCCAAATCCTTATGTTTTTGTTCTATTGTTTCATCTACCATTCTAAATTCAATACCTAATAAATCAACAAGTTTTTCATTAAACATAATTCTATCATTCCTATCCCAACAAAAAACATCCAGATTACATATTAGTTTTCCATTTTTTAATTTGATAAGTTCCCTAACTTTTTTAATGTACTTTTCGGGGTCACCATATGATGCTAAACCCATTACTTTATATTCGCCTTCATTTGGTTTAAACCCTAAAAAAGAAGTCATCGCAGAATAAAATAATCCAATCGAGTGTGGATATTGACTATAGGAATAATAGTCTAAAGACTTACCATTATGTTTACTAAATGAGAGTGTATCAAATTCACCAACTCCGTCAATTGTTAAACTAATACCATTATTAAATGGTGAACTATAATATGAATAATAATGATGGGACTCGTGGTGGGTCGAATAGAATATGTCTTTACTTATTTTATTCAACATTCTTTTAAGGTTCCAAATATTTTTTTTAATTTCGTAATAAGTTTTAATACAGTAAATTGGATTCTTAAAAAAGTTTTTCTTGATATTACTTTTAACTCTATCTAATTTTAATTCTGGATTTTCATAATAACAAACAGACATAATTTCGTCTTTAGATATTTTAAACTCTTTTAATGCATAATTTAAAGAATTTAGTGGAAATGATTTATCGTGTTTAATTCCTGTAAATTTTTCCTCCTCACAAGCGTAAATCAATTGTCCATTTCTAAAAACACAAACAGAAGAATCGTGATAATACGCCGAAATCCCTATAATGTATTTGTTTTTTTTCATAATATCTTTTTCATTATATCGTCATTTTTTAGTATCATCCATCCCGTTTTGTTTAAAACGATTGGTTCTTCTAAACTTTTTATTTTTGATACCCAATGATTAACAAATTCTTCAGTTTTTGAATCTAACTTTAAATTTAAAAAGGGTAATATATTTTCATTCAAGTACTGAAAATGTTCCTCAACGGTTGGGTGCCACTCATATAACCAATCGTTTGGTTTATTTTCATTCCACATAGTCTTAAGTCTTTTTTTACTACTAATTGGGTCTCTATTGGTTAAATTAAGATATTCCATCATAGGAGGTAAATCAGTTTTTATGTCTTCATTATAGAATTCAATAACATCATTTACAGATTTAAATAATAATTCTTTGTCGCTTGAATCTATTTGTTTTAAATCGGACATAGATAATGTTACAACTTTAGCACCTAAAAGATTAACAAACGATTTTAAATTAGAAATTATTGAACAATCTCTAATGGCATAATGTGTTGGGTCCGCCCAATTTACCTTAAATTCTTCCGTATAAATGTTGGAACTAAAAATATTTCCTGGGGTGTGCCATTTTCCGTTTGACATTCTATCTTCTCTCTGAAACGATGTCCAAGAGAAAATAATTAAATCTTCGTTATTAAATTTATAGTATCTATGTGCCTCCATAAACTTAACAAAAAGATAAAAATTTCCAGATCCACACAAACCAAAGTTTCTACCATAAAGTCCTCTATTTTTAAAGTCTTTAACTATAATATCGGCCCAAGTAGGCCAAGCGTATGAAGTAAAACTACAACCAAATGTAAAAACACGTTTGAATTTCATATTACAAAATTGTTTTTCTTGTATTTTCCCAAATATTGATATTACCTTTTAGGAAATTATAATATCGGCTACTAATGTTTTCCACCTCACTACTTTGACCAAATATGTCATTCATTTTTTGTATTGAATTAAATCCATTGAATCTTTGTATGATTGTTTCCCTAACAATGAAGAGTACAGCATCTAATGATTTGTTACCACATAAATGTATTATCCAGTTAAAATCGTAATTGGCTAAGGTGTATAATTCAGTTTCATTACTTATTATTTTTTTCTTATTATTAAAACTAATTGTGAATGGATATGTTATATTAACCAAATCAGAGGTTTCGTGACTTATGGATAAGTTCTCTTGTTGGTTAAATAAATAAAATGTCTCTTCTTCCTCCTTAACAACTTCTTCATCAACTATCTCATTCTCTTTGTTAATCATTTTTATTGCTGAGGATATAAACAACTGTTCAATAACACAAGCATAGTAGTAATTGGAATCGAAATGTTCTTTGTTCTCCTCGTATATTTTTAAACAGTATTCACTGGCCTTTTTAATAGTTTCGTAATCGTTACCACCGAAAATGCACATATTTGGAATATCAAAAAAATCTATGTGTTTTTTAAATTCGTTGGGTAATTTATCTTCAATTTCAAAAGTTCCTTTTAAGTACGTATTATACATACTCATATTGGTTTTAAAGTTGTTTTCTTTTTTTAGTGGGATATCACTTGACGCATAGAATACTGGTTCTTTATCTATTTTTTTTGGTAAGGCATAAATAAAAGTATCTAAATCTAAATGTGCAAATGGTTCGGTTTGTAAACTATATGTCACCATTTTTGGAATTGAGAACGTTTTACATTCAAACCCATCAAATGGTTCGGTTATAATTTCATCATAAGGTACACCTATTTTTCTTACTATTTTTTCTATATCTTTTGTGGTGTATAGAACTACTTTATCAAAACTAAATTTAGCTAAATGTACAGACAATAACATATTATAAGCTAAATTTCTATTAAATTCAGTTTTTATATTGTGACTTGGGACATATGTGTGTATTCCAATCATATTAACCTTTTTGCTTTCATTGAATCATCCAATTGTGGGTATAATTTTTCATTAACTCTAATAGTATAATGAATTAATTGGTTTATATGTTCAGAAATAACTTCGTGAGCATTTTCACTATAATGTGAATCTTGTATCTTCCCATCTGTTTCTTGTAAAATGGTTTGAACAATCGGTAAAGATATTACATCCATACCCTGATGAAAATTATAAAAAGGTGACCAGTGAATTATAACGTTATTTTTAAACGTATGGTTTAATAGTTTTATCCATCTATTTAATTCGGAAACGTAACAAGAACCGTCAAGTCTATTAACTAAAACATCATCAACAGTATCTGGTGAAACTCCAATTAATTTAGCGGTTTCTTTTTTAAATCTGGGGTCTCCACCAGGAAGTATACTAGTAAACTTACCAAATTTATTTGCTAATCTCGTTCTATGTACACTAGACCAACCAATAATAACCACATCGTCGTCTTTTATTTGATCCAAATGATTTATAATAATATCGATGATAGTATAATTATCTGCACCTCCGTGTCCTCTATTATGACAAGTATATCCATAATCAGCACTTAGAAATTCCGAAAATACTTTAGGTGTGTGACCCTTATATTCGGCATATTTAAATCTCCAATCTTTTAGGTTCGGAACTGGTGCCATTGATTGTGTAAACGAATCCCCAAATACCCAAATTGTCTTATCCATTAAAATTTAATTTTTTATATGTTTCATAAATTTCATCTGTACTAACCATAACATTAAAATTGTTAACAAATACAGACTCCATTTCTTTAGTTATTTTATACATTTTTTCTTGGTCCCACGTTGATATTTCCTCCATTACATCTATTATCTTTTCTAACCTTTTTGTAAAATTTAATTCGGTATCATAACTTTCATCCCACCATCCGTCAAAAGTTTGAAAACCATATTCTTTTAATTTACTCAAAGAATTTGGATTCCCTATTAGGATAAATGGTTGAGCACAAAACATTGGTTTGAATGTTTTCTCCGAAAAGAAAATTGTGGGATTGCTAATTAACGATTCAGTTACAATGTTAACAAACGATGAAGTGTGCGCATCTAAGTTTAAATTAGTTGCTTTGTTATTTTCTAAATCCGGTTCATCATATATGGAGGATATTGTTGAATCGTATTTATTATAAAATTCAATTAATTTTCCTTTATTATGTTTATAATCGTTATCTATGTAATTGTAAATGTGTTCCAAATAATCATATTTACGATTAATTAACGACGCCCCTAATGAGGTTATGTGGGAAGTTAATTTTTCATTTGTTTTTAATTCAGCAAAAATTGCCATTCTATGTATTTTAGGTACTCGATTAAAACATAAAAATTGATTGGTTTTTTGATTATTTTTATTGTATTCGAGGCAACTATAGAATCCTTTTTTTAAAGATTCCTGAGCATTTAAATCTGACATTTTACCATTGTCATAAAACCAAAGATTATGTTGGAAATAATTGTAAGGTATAATTGTGTAACTATCTGTTATAGAACCCTTTGATATTAATTTATTTTTAGATTCTAACGCCTTTAGATTTGCACAAATGAAGACAAGATGGTCCTTGTCAAAACCATATCTTTTTGAAAGATTATCTAACCAAATAAAATCTTTTTCAGAACTACCAAAGAACCCTTCAGTTAATTGTACAAAACATATCTTAGCCTTTTTATCTAATACTTTTTTTATTAATCTTTTATCAAAATCAACGGTTTGATATCGGGTATATAAGTCGTCAGTAAATAAAACAATTGGATAGATAAAATCGATGTCTTTGTTAATGGCATCATCTAAGGTATATGGTTCAAATACGTTATGTGTGTCGTCAAAAAAATCTTCAAATTTTTGTGAACTGAACTGTCCTAAAACTCTTTTAAAATCTTCACTTTCTTCATTTGTTATGGTATAGGGGAATTTTATGTTTAATTCTTCTTCCACCTCATTGAGTCTACCGCATTTAGCGGTGTACCAAGTATGAATATCATAATTAGCTAAATTAGAGTTACCATAATAGATTTTACCCTTTTCATTGTAAACTAATATCTCATTATAAGCAACATTTATTTTCTCAATATTCATATAAAATAACTATCAATTATATCATTTTTTTGTTTATATCTGTATAGAAACTTAACCCTATTTTAGTTTCAAATTCCTCAAGTCTTAAAGTGTCTAATGTGTCGTTATATTTTTTAAATTTATGATATAAATCAAACCTATCTAATTTATCAACCTCACTAACACTAAAAAGGTAAATAGACCCCAATAGTTCCATTATTTCTTTGTTAACCTCGTCACTTACACCCAACAACTCCAACTCCTGGTTAAACGTCTGTAAACGGGTTTTAAACGTATTTTTAATATCTTCAGATATCCATTTACAACTTAAATAATCAGGACCATATATTGGATTTATTGCCAACATCCTTCTTCGTGAATAATCTATATTTTTCTCAATAAGTCCTTGGTTAATCAATTCAATAACCATATCAAATGTGTGTAGATAATTTAGTGCCCCATATGAAAATGTGTAAAAAATATGTGAATTAGTTAAAAATTCAGACACCTTCTTGGCGTTTTCAATGAAAACCTCAGTTTTAAATCCCGATCTTATATACTCACCCACATCCCCTAAACCATCTAAACTAGGGAACAATGTGATATTATCAAAGTGAGACCAATAATCAAAAATGTGTTTATCTTTAAACGTAATTTTTGATAGGTTGGTGCTATATCTTAAATAAACCTGTTTATTTCTTTTTATTATCTCATCTAATATTTGATAGTGGTGTTCACTTATTAATGGTTCTCCCCCTGCAAAATATATCTCGTCAACATATTCATAATGTTCACCTAATTGTGTTAGAAAATCGTTAGTGTCATCTAATGTTATTATTGCTTGATTACTATGCGATATATTCATACTAACCGCATCGTTGAACCAAGAGGAACTGAATCCGTGATAACACATACGACATTTAAAATTACATAGGTTTGTAATTCTTATATCCCATAAATGAAACTTTGTCTTATCCTCATCGACATACTCAACACATTCTGAATAATCTCTATTCAATCTTTGTCTATATGATTCTGAGTTTAATTTCTCGTTGTTAATACAATTAGAACATTGTTTAACAAACTCACCAGAAATCATTTTAGTCTTTATTTCTTTTGTTTTGTTGGATTGATATATCTCTTTAATTGATGAGTCGTTAGCATTACCTATTGGGTCATTTAAATCCCAATTACAACAAGGAAGAACATTACCATTTGGATGAACGTATATACTCATCCAAGGTGCGACGCAAAAAGATTTTGAATCAACTAGTAAAGATTTCTTCTCATTTTCATTCATCACATAAAGTAGTTTACTAAGGTTGGGTAATTTGTTTTAACAATATCAATTGTTGATTCATTCCTATAACCATCTAATATTGTAAATTTTGTATATTCTCTTCTTAGTTCATCCTCACTTGGTTGTTTACTATACATAAATTCAATCAATGCCTTGATGTCATTTGTTTGTTCTTTAAAATCAAAAGTTTCCCAATGTGACTTTATCCTATCTTTTTCCTCTTTAGGTAACATATAGATTGACATATGTGGTGGATAGTGTACAATATTTAACCAAAAGTCAAATAGAGGGGTGTTATCTCTCATCCATTGAATTGTTTTTGGTAACTCGTATGCATTTACCCAAGAAGTTGTGTGGGTGTAGGTAAACCCTAAATTCTTATACTTCTTTCTTAGTTCGTGGTACTTAAATAAATTCTTTTTCACTTCGTCCCATACGGCATTTTTTCTTAAGTATTCAAAAGTTCCTTCAGTTCCGTCAATACTCAATCCAATACCAACCGCTTTAAATCCTTCACAGATTTTAATCATTAAGTCTTCATTGAGAATGGTACCATTTGTGGACATATTCAATAAGATTTTCTTACTGTGTCCTTCGTTAATCATATGTGTTAAGACTCTTTCCCAGGTGTTTGAATAGAAAGGTTCACCACCAACAATTTCGAGTCTTCTAACGTGAGGTAACCAAGTGTCCATACTTTCAATAAACTCACTTGTTTGATGTCCAGGCTGTCCGTGCTTTAGTCCAAAATAACGAATACCGAATTTCTCCCACTCTGATTCTGGAATGTCATTTACTTCCTTCAACCAACTAGTACTATGACTAGGTGAACAACTTCTACATTTTAAATTACAAGAGTTGTTTAGAATTATTTGATAGTCTTCTGGATATTCAGGTACTTTACCGTAATCAACTGTTGTTCCATTGTTCTTTAAGATTTCAATGTATATTTGTCTTTTACTTTTATAACCATTGTCTTCATCCTTCCAACACGTTTCACATCCTTTTGGTTTTTCACCATTTAAGAATTGTGTTCTAAGATTATCCATATATTCACTATGGAATATATCCCCAACAGTATCGTTTTGTACATAGAAAAAAGACCCATCAGGTTTTACGATGTAGTCTTTATTAATACAGCAAGGTTTTACACTTCCGTATGGGTCATTCGAAAACCCAACCCAGGGTAGTGGGCACATATGTTCCATATTATTCAAAATATTTTTTCCATTCATCTAAGTGGTCAGTTATTTTTACGTTTCTAGATGTATCTAATAACTTAACAAACTCGTAGAATTTTTCTTCATCCTTATTATTTTTTGGTTTAAACATTTCAATTTTTAATCTCTCAACCTCATCTTCTCTCATATACTTTATATTATTAAGAATCTCATTTTTCATCTCATCAGGAATAATATTGATGTGTTGAAATGATGGGTAGTGAACGTAATTATGTGAAATGACTAAACCGTAATCTAGTGTGAATTTTTTAAAATTATCAATGTTAAACACATTATATGCACTTACCGTTTGACAAACCTCCAAATTAAAAATATCTTTATATTGGATTATCTTTTTAAAATTTTCAAGTATTTGTTCCCACTTAGAACCGTATCTAATATAATCATTTCTTTCTTCTAAATCATCTATTGATAGGTGAATTCTAACCTTTCTAAATTTCTTCCATATCTCTATAAATTTATCTGGTACCGCAGTCATATTGATACTATAATGTAAATCAACATTTCCACTCGTACCGTCTGATATAAATTTCTCTAAGAAATATCCGTGTTCTCTAATTAGGGTTGGTTCTCCTCCGTTTATCCATATTTCCTTTAGATTGTTACATTTTGTATATAACTCATCATAAAAAGAATGATCTCTAAACCATTCAGTTCGTATATCACATTTGAAATAATCGTTTTCAAATTGAGTACCTTTGAATGATGGTATATCTTCATTCCATCTATTAGATGAAAATGGATTACAGGTAACGCACTTTAAATTACAAACGGTACCAAGTCTTAGTTCAACATAATTGTAATTTACATCTTTTAATGACCCATCTTCGTTTGTGTTCACGAAACATTTATCTATAAACTCTTCAAATTTCTTATTAGATTCAATTCTTTTTGATTCAACTCCACCATCTTCATATTTGTAACATTTTTGACAAACATTTGGGAATTCACCATTAATCATTTGTCTTCTAATCTCATTGAATTTACTTGTGTTTGTTATGTCCTCTAATTTGTCCTTACCCAAAAAAAGATGTCTGCCGTCTGGATGGGCCGCAGTTGAAATACTATTAGTCATATCAGTTATACAGCAAGGTGTAACTGTTCCTATTGGATGTGTTGCTAAATGTATCCACGGTAAAACACAGAATGATTTACTTTCCATTAAATTAATGTTTTATTGTTACTTTGCCACCATTGGAGTAGTCGTGGGTTTTGACTGAATATTTCATCAATCACCCCTATATCGTTTCTCCATAAGTCAACAGCATTTAGGTTTTTTATTCCTCTTTTTAGGGCTTCTTGCCAATCGGGATATTTTTCCTGAAATGTCTCTCTACTTTTTAAATCTTCAAGACACGTTATCCAATAATGATACTTAGGATTTTTTTCTATTTTAGGTCTAACATAATCTAATATGTCATCAATAACTTCGTTATATATTTCTCTAGGTAAAACCTGTGGACACATAATAATACTACCGTCGAATGCAAATGTGGTTTTGATTAATGTATGTACATTTAATTCTAATGATAAATCAAATAACTCTTTTAAACTAAAAAGTCCTGGAGTTGTTATTGTGAGGTCAAATGCAATTCCGTATTCACCATATTTTTGATTTAAAAACATAAAATCTTTAAAGTTCTTAATCCATTCATTCCATTTAATTCCGTGACGAACATATTCAACAACTCTACCTGTACCATCGATTGATGCACAAATTTGTACTTGTTTGAAATGTGGTAATAAAGTTCTTAAATCATAATCCTTATATGTTGTTCTAGAAAAGTTAGAATTGTAACGAACCCAAACATTTTTTGCTCCACCCGTCTTTACAAGATAATCCATAATCTCCCAATGTATATCCCACATCAAAGGTTCACCACCAACCCAATAGATTTCTTCAATGGTTCCGTTTTTAACGGCATCCCATAATTCTTTCTCAGCAACATCTTTTTGAAATGATTCAATTATTGGTTTGTTTTCTTTTTGTGCCCAAAAATCACCGTTTCCGGGTGTATCATAATGACCCATTGATCTTCTCTCGGCTTCCCATTGTGAGGATAATTGGTCACCACACATTCTACATTTGAAATTACAAAGATTCTTAATTCTATAATCAAAAGATATTGGCATCATTTCTGTGTGACCATCTTCTGTAGTTTTTTCAAAAGCCTCATCTATCTTATGTGGGAAAAGAGTTTGGTTAAAGTAATTTCGATATATTGATATGTTTAGTAACTTATCGTTACATACAGCACACTGTGGTATCTCTTTTCCTTCCATCAAATCCTTTCTGATACCTTTCATATAGTCAGAGTTCCAATGGTCCTCTAACGTACCAGGATTGTATTGTGAACCATTATCTGCACCTTCTGAATCAAGATACTGTGTCGCCCAAGATGCTTTCTCACGACTTGCACAACAAAGTCTTCTCTCACTTTGTGGTGAAAGATATGTGTGTGACCAGGGAGCAATGCAAAAGGTTTTATTACCCTCAGATGGTTTTAATTTCATCAATATTTTCTTTTTCAAATACTTCAACTAAATAAGGATAAATGGACCTCCAATCTGTGTCACGTCTTTGGTCGATTTTATCTAAATAATTTCTTAATCTTTTTAGTTGTGTCTTATCAACTTCGTGTGTTGTAACTTGTTTTTCAAAACCATATAAATAAAGTTTCCTGTGATCTTCTTCAGGTACTGCGGATAGTAAATCTTCAAAAAATACTTTAGCGTGATGTCCTAAATTTTCAGGATTCATAAATGTTGGTCTTGCAACAGTATTCCAACCAAAGTCAACCTTCTTTATTTTATTCCACTCTATTATCTTTCTGTAAAATTCACCCATAGTAGGTAAGGTAACGGGTGTAATAGTTGAATGTACTGATATTTTTACAAGTGGTGATGTTAATAACGTATTGAAGTTAGTTTCCCATTCCACTAAATCCATTCCAAATCTAGCAAATTCCGCTTGTGGACCCCAACAATCCATACTACATACAATCTCAAATGATTCCAATTTATTTTGTTCAATTAGTTTTGATATTCTATCAATCTTCTCTTTGAATTTTATTGGATTATGTTTAAGGTTACTGAATATTTTAAAGTTGGTAGTTGGGTGTTCGTGTCTTTCAAAAAATGCTAAACATTCTTCAAACTCTGGTTGGTACATAGGTTCACCACCTAATATTTGAAAATGGTATAAGTCTCTCGAATTTTTCTCCATCCAAACCCAGAAGTCCGCCTTTAGTTTTTCATAATCATCTCTACCGTGGAATCCATCTAAATCATATTCAGATTCAAGTGGTCCAAACTTTTCAATTTCATTTTGTATTAATGAACTAAAAAACGGTGAACAATAAACACATTTTTGGTTACATACATTTGTAAAATAAACCTCAAGTATTCTCGGTGTTACACTTAATTGATTTGGGTTGTCTCGAAGTTCCTTTGGTGAAAGTAAACTATCATTGATATATGCCGTTCTTTCGCTTGCGGCACCTGTATCTTCAATCTTCTTACAATATTCACAACCATTACCAGGCCATTGACCATCTAACATCTTTTGTCTGTCATCTAGTTTTCCTGGGTGGTTATGGAAATCTTGCATATGTTCTGTAACGTCCCATCCTTTACATCTGTGACAACTTGATGATGTTCCCACTGAAAGGAATAGAGTACTCCAAGTCCACTTGAATTGACAAGAGGTTTGGGTTTTTATCGGGAATGCGTCTTCTATGTTATATGGCATTAATTATTTTTTATAAAGTTTAACATTTCGTCTTGTTGATCTGGTTCAACATAATCTTGTGCTCCAGGGTTTGCCCATTGTGGATTAAGAACCCAACCTTCTTTCTTAGCGGTTTCCATAACCTCATCAACATAACGATTTGATTTGGCGTCATCACCATCAATGACTCCATTCAATTGTTGAATATCAGTCATAGGTATTGAATCAAACCATTCTTTTAACATTGGAAACGTCTCGGTAAAGTTTTTATTTCTTCTAACATCATATTGAATATAAAACGATTTGAAATCTCTTTCTCTTGTTTCAATTGATGACGTGTGACTATGTCCAGTCTCAATTTCTCTGATGTATGAAATCATTCTTAACATACCGTCTCTCTCCCAATCAAGAAAGAAATTTGCACCACCATCGTAATTATCATTAACCCATTTTTCAATGTGGTCGGCCCTTTCCATTCTAATTTCTTTTGGTAGTGTTACGATTGATTGGAATGAGGGGAAACGAAGGATGTTAAATGAACAGTTTGGTGATGATGTTTTATATGTTCTTTTCAAACGTAAAATTTCATCCATAAACTCAGTAATACTGAATAAACATAAAGCGTTTATTGTCATCATACAGTTTATTGACTTTACATTACCTTCTGTTAACATTCTCTCAACATTACTAACCCATTTTTTCCAATTTAAACCATCTCTAATATATTCAGCCTGACTACCAAACGATTCACAACTTGTGTATAGGTGAAAACTTTTAATGTTATGACTAGCTTTTAATAACTCTTCAAACAGTTCATCTTTTTGACCTAAATTAGAATTAACCGCAAAATCAACTTGGCAGTCTTTGTTTGTTTCCCACCACTTCATTAATTTCCAAAAGTCTTGTGACATAGTTGGTTCACCACCCGTTACTCTTAATTCTCTTAAACTAAATTGTAACTCACCTTCCCACCATTTCCAAAACGCTTCAACATACGGATTACCTTCATTCTTCTTACCATATGGCATTGCGTGGTTACCATCGTGTTGGAACGCAGCTGCACCATCACTTACTAAGTTTTGGTATGGTCCGTTTTTCTTAATGTCATTTTGCCAAGTTGTGGAAAATGAGGCATTACAATATGAACAAGCAAAATTACAATTAGGATCAAAAGCAATTTCTAATGTTTTTAAATCAACATCTTCTTGCCAACCTAATTCAGTTTTTGCATCTTTTAATTCTTGATCGGTGTAAATTATAGATTTATAAACCCTATCAGAAATCTTATCTTTACCCATATCTTCAATCTTCCAACAGTACTCACATTCCTTCGGTCTTTCACCTTCGAGCATTTGTTTTCTAATTAACTTCTTATATTGAGTATTGTGGATTGCTTTGTAACTTGTTGCAACTTCCTCCAACGGTATTTTATGTGCTGGTGGGTGATGACAGCTTGCGGTTGTACCATTACCTAACCAAATGGTTGCGTTATACCATTTTGCCCCACAGAATGATGGAGATATACTGTTAACAGCTCTATCTCTATATTCTACGTAACTTTCTTTTTCTTTTTTTGAAAAGACACCCATATTTTAAATTTTATATATGAAATTACAATTATTTGTTTCGTCGAAACTCTTATTATTTATAAACTTTTTGAATAAATGTTCGGATATTAATACACCCTCCTTTTTAATGGAGAGATAGTGTAATATAACAGAAAGATAGTTCAAATTAAACCCATTTTGTGGAAAATTACCAGACCCAAACACAATGTGTGAATTACTATCATTTGGTATTGATGTTGTTATATCAATTTGTATAATAGTAATCGAGTCCAAATCAATTGTCAAAGTCTTATCCACTCTCTTTATGAGTAAACTATACTTCTTACCAACTTCCCAGTTATGTTGATGGGTTATATATTTGGTGTCTAGTCCTTCCTCTGAAAGTATAAACAATATTCCTTGGGATTCCAAATCTAAACCCAAATAAGAGGGTAATTTAGCAAATAACGTTGATTTGGCCATAATTCTATCTGTAAGTTCAAAATCTAAATTAAATTCGAAATCACAGTTATAATCAAATATTCTATTTGAGGGGAATTCCAAAAAATTGTCGACCAAGTTATTCGGCCACATTACCCAAGGTTCACCCTCTTTTATTTTTAACATTGTTGTATAGGTTTTTAAATTCAGGGAACGTCTCTAAGAAATTTGTTCCTCTTCTAATATCGTGTTCATCAACAAACGTAATGAAGTCATTTTGGTTTGTCTCAACGTCAAAATCATCCTCAGATATCGCATAGTCATAAAGACGTTTAATCTTTTGAACCTCAACATCAGAAAATCCAATATGGTTGTGGTTAAATTCGTGAGTTGCATAATAAAAAGCTTTCTTAGCGTGTTCTAATATTAATTCTTTTTGTTCCCTATCCAATATCTTAACCGACAAGTGTGTTGGCCATCTTAGATACGATGTGTCAATTTGAATTGCTGAAATCCAATACCTTTCATTATTGTGGTACTTAACTTTCAATTCATAAATCTTATCAATTAACTTTCCATATCCAAATACTGACATCACATTAAATGTTGCCATAACATTGATTGTTACTTTAGGTAATTCAGAAAGAATGTATTCGACGTTTTCTATGAATAGATTGAAGTCAAGACCATTACGGATATACTCTGCCTGTGATTCGTATGATTCACAAGAGGTGAAAACTATAAATTCTTTTACTCTATCCTCATCAATAATTTTCTTTACTAGACCTACGAATTTTTCGATTAAATTCTTAGGAACACCTAAGTTTGTGTTAATTGAAAGGTTTAAATTTCTATTTGGTTTATCTGTTGTTGCGATGAATTCTAATAACTTCCAAGTATCTTTAGATAATAGTGGTTCTCCACCTGTTACTCTAAATGTATGTAAATCATTATATAATTCGGGCCACCAATTCCAGAATGATTCTACATAAGGATTTTCTTCTGAATGTTTATATGGTAATTGATTTGTTTCTTTAACCCAAGTTAAGTCGTTAAAACTTGTTGATGTTGGATACCCTCCGTGTTTTTCAATTTCTTCCATCCATTTAGATGAAAACATTGGACTACAATAGGAGCACTTAAAGTTACAAGTGTTTGAGAAACTAACTTCAACGTATTTTGGATTGTAATTTGCTCTCCAATCTAATTCTTTAATCTCTTCAAGGTGTGGTAACGACCAAGGTTCTGAAGATTTAAAAACTCTATCTGAAAATGAATTAGATGACTTCTCAACATTCCAACAGTAGTTACATTCTTCTGGTTTTTCACCATTTAACATCTCACGTCTTTTCTCTTTCTTAAATTTTGTGTTATGTAATGCTGTTGGGTTATTCTTTATTTCAGATAACGGTACTTTGTGTGGTGCTGGGTGGTGACAAGAATGTGTCATCCCATTATGTAGGTGCATTGTTACTTGTGTCCATTTTGCCAAACAAAATCCACAACCAACACCATCTAATTTATTTTTAACCTCTTGATTTAATGACATATATTATTTTTACCAACTTTTACGTGTTTAATAGTTGAATCTGTAATTGTAAGATATCTCCAAATGTCAATAACAACTGATTCACTTGGAAAGTTAAAACTTTTAAAGTCGTCGTGTTTAGTTGCAACAAAATATGTTCCCTTCTTAAAATCTGGTTTATCTTCATCTACGTGAGGATCCCAGGATACAAATGTAATGTTTTTTTCTTTAAGAATGTTACCTAATAAAATTGATGGAGAACCTAATATTAAGTTTGTGTTTTCTTTGAACGTCTTACCCATTATATAATAAGGTCCTGGATGTTCTAAAATTAAATCACACAAAAATTCGGTTTGTTTTTCTCTACCACCCATAATGTCGTCAAAGAAATTATACGATATACCTATTTTATCGGATAACCAACTCATCGCGATGTTATCTCTTGGATGACATCCTCCTCCATCTCCCATACCCCCATTCAGATATTTTGGTGATATTAATCTTTCGTCTGCCATTTTTATTGCTCCCATAACTTCGTCCACATCTGCACCAGTTTTATGACACATTTCCATAATGGTATTAGCGAATATAATCTTCATACCTATGAAAGTGTTGTATGATACTTTAATTAATTCGGCGTTTTTAATTGACGTTTGATAAAAAGGTTTATCGTGTAAGGTTCCATAAAAATTCTTAAGTAATTTTGACGCTCGTTTATCTTCCGAACCAAACAAAATAAACTCAGGATTTAAAAAATCTTGTATGGTGGTACCCATAGCAATGAAATACGGATTATAACATAATATAAAGTTAAAATTATACTGAATAATTGGGTATATTTCCCTTTCAATCGTACCAGGTAAAACCGTGGATATGATGACTACTATTTTTTCATTAGATTGTTTTCTTATTTCAGTTGATAGGGATTCAATACCCATTTTTAAAGGTCCGTAATCAAAATCGGATCTTTCTTCAGGTATCCTTGTACACCCCTCAAATTTGTAGTCGTGTGGAGTTTGAATTGGTACAAATATGATATCACAATTTGTGACAACATCTTTGATACTACCAAAGTTAATCTTATGTGTTTTTAATAAGTCTTCCGCGCCTTCTTCAAGGTATGTCAATTTCTTTGTTTCAAGTATTTCCGCAACTTTTTTATCGATATCATATCCCCAAACTTCGTGACCTTTACTATCAATGGCCAAAGCACACGGTAAACCTAATTTACCCAATCCAATGAATCCTATTTTCATTTTGTTATACAATTTATTATAGTAGTATTATGATAAGAAGTTTCATCAATATTTTCCACTTTTAAAACTTCCATAATTTTATTAATACCGTCATTTTTATAATCAATTTTTCTTTGTTGCATTTCTGTAACAAATCGTTTTTCGTTTCTTGCTGTAGTTTCACCTTTAGCCCATCTTCCATTTATAAATCCCTCATCTTGGTGGGGTAAACAATAAAATCTACCATCTCTTCTAAATGGAATAACATTCTCTACGATTTCAATATCTTCGGTTGTTTCTGTTATGTTATTAAAATTGGATTCATTAATATTCATATCTAAAACTAAATCAACTATATTAGATTCCATTTCAGAAACATCTTTAAAGAATCTATTGTAAATTTTAACGTCTGATATTTTACCCTTATAATGTATATTTTGATGATTACAAAATCCAATTAAGAATGGTTTAATTGCATCGTGTGTTCTTAAATCTGATTTAATTGGAAATGGAATGTTTTGTTTGATTCCGTTCATTTGTGTAATCAATTCATCATTAATATAAAAATAAACGGACTTCTCTTCACTATTATATGAAAGTGTAACTTGGGTCCACATATTTTCAAATCTCTTAGCCCAATTATAATGGTGTTTGTTATCTCTATCAAATAGAACCATTGTAACCGCTCTAGAGTTATTAAAAGATAATCCCCAAGTCCAACTATTGTCTTTTCTGATTAATGGGTATTCAATAAACCTTTTATTATTATCACCCACCAACCATATTGGTACCTTATCTTCTTGTTGTTCTGGGTTAAATGTTATTGTTATGGTATGGTCGTTATGTAAACAAGAACTGATTTCTCTATTGGTTGGGATTTCAATAAATGAATTAACACCATCAAAATTCAAAACTTTTTTATTTTCTAATTTCTTGATTATTCTACCTGTGGTATATCCTTCAAAATAACATCTCCAAAACAAATCGTCATCTTCTTGACCCCAATCCCAATAGTCGTTTGAATATCCATTTGTTCGTTCTACTTGTTCTTTGTTAAACAACACCACACCTCCAAAATATTGGTCATATCCTAATCCATATTGATATTTTGATAATTTAGTTGCGATGTGAATTGGGGTTTCTTCTGGATAGGAATAATCACCGTCTTCGTGAGATAACATATCAACATCGTGCCAAGCAACATAATCACATCCATCATTAAATGCGTACTCAGCTGCAATATTTTTCATTGCACCTCTATTGAATAATTTATCGTCCACTTGGTGTCCCACGTAAAATTTATGATCAATTCCTTGTTCTGTTAAGTGCTTACTTAAATGTGGAATTAATCGTTCTAAATGTTCCTTTCTATTTCTATATGGTATACAAATACCTAACTTATGACTCATAATCCAATGTCTATTATTGTTACGTTATCTTCCGGTTTATGTGTTCCATATTCAATATATTCTAAAGTAGATAAACCATCATTTTTTATTAAATCATCATTTAAACAAACTTCATTATAATATCTAACCTGATTCCATCTAGTTGCTTTTAATTTCCAATTATTCTCAACAAATCCATTTTCCTCGTGATCTAAAGTTTTAAAAAGTGACTTTCTTCTATACGGTATTTTAATTGTTTTATTTTCATTAAGTGACAATTCGACAATTTCACAATTAAAAATTTGTCCAGAATTATTATTACCTGACAAATCAGTTAATTTATATTCGTGAATATTATTGGCATCGAAATACATTGTTAAATCATTAGATAATAGATGTTTATTAAAATTTTCACCATTTGTACTTATTTCAAAAACCTCCTCATTTGATAAACATCTTGAAAACGATGCATAAGACTGTATAGTACCTTTAAAAAACCTTTCGTCACCTTTTCTATTCGGATGACCAACACCCAAATAGAAAAATCTTTCATATGTATAATGAAGAAGATTTTTAGATATATTCGTTACCCCTATTTCAACACCGTCTTGATATATTGTTATTTTTTTATTTTTATTATCTATTGTTACACAAAAATTTGTTTGGTAATTTGTCTTTATTTTAGAATTTAAAAATATTGCTTCTTTATCTCTATCAAAAGTTAAAAAACAATATCTAGAAAATGAATTATAGCTAATTGAGGTATCGTATCCTGGAATACTAAACACTGTATAATAGTCGGTATCTTTTGTGTGATCACAAATAATGTCATCGGGATTAAATGACACAAAAAATGTTAAATTGTCATCCAAATCATAAATGTTTTTTACTTTAACGTATGAATCAATCCCATTAAATTTTAAAGCTCTTCCAGTTTGAATAGTATTCTTTATTTTTATATTGTCTAATCTTATATCGTGTTTTTTACAACGATAAAGTAGGTCCGTATCTTCATATCCCCAATCCCAATATTTATTCGAATATCCGTCGATTTCTTTAAAATCGTAAATTGGAAACAGAGTGACCCCTCCAAAATATTCTTCAAATATTTCCTTTCCTTCTTGAACAAAATTAGTTGCTAAATGTATTGGTTTATCTGTGTATCCATAATCAACATCAACAGGTAACATATCCACATCGTGAAATACAACATATTTGCACCCCAAATCAGTTACTTTAGTGAATCCGATATTCAAAAGTAAACCTCTATTAAATTGTTTACCATTATCTTGATTTACAATTATAATCTCAAAAGGAATATTTTGTTTGGTCAAATATTTCTTCATATAATTAATAAAAATTTGCAAGTGATTATACCGATTTCTAAATGGTACTATCACTCCTAATTTTTTATCCATTTATTGTTGGGTCTTTTGGTTTTGTGGTATTATGCCATTCCGAAAGATAATATTGAATTCTTTCGCTCCACTCTTTTTTGTCTACTTCTTCAAACCAAATGGTTAGAGCATCTAATGAGTTTGCAATTTTTTCTAAAGCCTTAACTTTTCTTGTTTCTAAAATTTGTTCTTCTTCTGTCATATTGATATTATTTTATTATATAGTTTATTCCATTGTTTATATTGGTCATACTTAGGTTTTGTTAAATCTAAACTAAACATAAACTCAGGGTTATTTAAATCAATTTTAAATCTACATTTTCTTAGTTTATCGTACATTATTTGATATTCTTCAGAATAAGCGTACGGTTTTTTAATACTTGCCACATCTTTAATTCTGTCTATTGCCGTTCTATCCCATTTAAAATGATGAACTTGTACTTCATCGTATTTGTTAATCAACGGATGATTCCATCCTTGCCATCTCCAAGTTGTATGTCCATCTAACTTAGCATAATGTTGTCCAGGTGTTAATTCAACGTGTCCTTTTTTAATACAAATTTTATTTGGGTTCGCATTACTTAAAGGATAACGAAAAAACCCCGCATTTGGAAATTGTTCCCATAATGGTATATCAGATTTAATATCTTCAAATTCTCCATTAGGTCCTATTCTGTCTATAAATCCACCCCTAACTAAAACGTAACCATATTCGTTACAAGTTTTTATTATAGATGGTAAGTGGTCATTTTTATATAAATGAAATTCATCAATGTCGGCAACAACCCACCAATCATTTGGATGTTTATTAGTTACATAGTTATAAAGCATAGTAACCCTATCCCAATCAAAAATTCTATCTTGGTGAATTTTTACGATATTGACGTTATCGTAATTCGTAATAATTTCTTTAACTTTATTACCCAATAACGGAAATTCATCGGTTTCATAAACAACAATGTTTATTTCGTCGACGTGCGATTGGTAATGTTTAATAAAATGTGGGAGTAATTCTATTCCGTGACCTATAACTGTAACTAATCGAATCATTTTTTCCTATTAATAATGGTAATGCCACTTGATGACGGCTTGTCCATTAATATACGGAAATTAAACAAATTAATCAAGTTCCAGGTTGGATTTTCTTGTAATTCTTTAACAAACTTAGCGGGACCGTTAAATTTGTGGTAGTCTTTTTTTGAATCTTCGGAAACAATTAATGTTTCTTCATACTTCTCATCAGTGTCGTGAATAATAATGATTCCATTGTCTGATAATATGGTAGAATAGAGGTCAAAATCTAATTTTACCCCTTCATACGAGTGGTCCCCATCAATAAATAGGAAATCTATTTTAATGTCTTGTCTAACAAAGAAATTGTAGTATGCTTCTTCGGATGTTGATTTGATAAAACGTGGATAAAAATGTGTTCTATAAAAGGAGTCTTCATTTTCTAAATCATTCGGTCCACCAATACCATTACAAGCATCAACAACGTATGTGGCTCCAATGTCCCCCCAATTATAATCTCTATCTCCTTCGAATATTCCTTGTTGGTGAAGGTCTAACCTAGCTTGAGTGATTATACGAGGAATATACCCCCCTCCTGACCCAATACAGACACAATTCTTTGCTCTCATATGTTGAATCATAGAGTAAACAACAATACCGTCACCCATATGTAAATCGGTTGCGCCGTGTGTCCATCTGTATGGTACAGGTTCATTACCGTTGTTGGTGATGTTGTTTTTAATATAGTCGTTATTACTTATCATTTCATCCATTCGGGCCAAAGTTCTCTTGGTGTATATCTTCTACTTACACTTACCATTTTATCTTTTAACATTTCATATAGTAATAGGTCTCTTTGAATTTCAGAATTAGACAATTTTGAACTTACCTGTATCGATATTCCTTCTCCTGCGCCGTTTACTTGTTTATTCATTTCAACATCACAATATTCTTTAACTATTTGTAGTTTTTCATAGTGATGGTAGAAGTTAGTTTCATTGAATCCCGTTTTATTAATTATAACAAAATATTCCCATATTGTTTCAAATTCACCATATCTTGGATAAATCTTTTGGATATATTCAATATAAGATTTCCATTCATTTTGTGTTGGCTGAATTAAATCTTTTACAAATTCTTTTTTTGATTTGTGGTTAAGTAATGTATCAATATATGAAATTCCATATTTGAAATTATATTTTTTTAATATACTTAAGAATGAATAATCTGTAATATGAGTGTCAGCATCAATTAATATACCAATATTGTGTTTACGTAAAATGTATTTAGGTAATATCATTTTATCCGAATACGATTTAAAGTTTCTATCGTATTGGATTGTGTGAAGGAACGATGATGAATATTTGGTTGTAAAATATTCGGGGGTATCTGTTAAAATATAACAATGATACCCCTCATTTAAAATGTGTTTAATCTTATCGAGAGCACCTCTGAAGTAGTACTCTTCCCCGAAACAGAAAATTCCAAACCCTATGTTGTTCATAGGTAAAATATATATAATTTATTCTGTTATTTCAATAGTAGGTAGTGGTAATTCTTCAATAGTCCACTCTTGATTTTCTTCATTCCAAATTGACACCATACTTTCCTCTACTTCTGGTCTTTGAATCGGTGCTTCCCACTCTCCTTTAGTTTCATTAATAACCCAAGAGTTAAATGGTTTTGGAGGTAAGAATATATCTAATTCTTCATTATAAGTGTAACCAACACCTGCAAACATTTTTCTGATGTTACCATTGTACGATGTTTGTATCCATCTTCCACCTAATTGTAAATCATTAGCTAAAAAATCTTGTCCTCTATGTTCTTGTTCGTTGTCAACAACAAGTACCCTTAGTACTACGTTATTTTCATCTATTTCCGCAAAATGTGCCATATTATCTATATTTGTATCTAATTACGACGATTCCTGAACCACCGTCACCACCTTTATTATTTGCATTATAGTGACAACCTCCACCGCCGCCACCACCAGTGTTTGTACCACCGTTATAACCTGGAAGATTAATATATCCGTTAGCGTTAGTACCGATAGTCTCAATACCCCACATTATTGCTTCTCTACCGCCCTGAGCATAATACCCACAACCAGCACCTCCACCACCTTTTCCACCGAATCCACCATTACCTAAAGAATAACCAGCGCCACCACCGCCACCTCCCCAATAGAATGGTCGACCTAATATACCTGAGAATTTACCAACTCCACCATCAGCTCTTGATGTTGAACTTGTTCCATTACCTCCAGCACCTCCACCACCGCCTGAGTAGTATTGTCCACCAGCATTACCACCATTAAATCCTTGTCCTGATGTTCCTGACCCACCAGTTCTTGTTCCACCGTCACTATATCCACTAGGTCCACCTCCTGAACCACCACTACCAGGGTTTCCGTAGTTAGGGAGATATCCGTAATATGAACTTGCACCAAATCCACCACCATAAGCGGTTAACCCTAATGCTGTAGTATTTCCTCCCGCAGTTGCACCAATTGTAAATTGGTGACTTCCTGGTTGTCCGTTGGTGCTACCAGCTGGTGCTCCGGTCCCACCTGCACCAACTGTAATGACATAATTAATATCACTTAAAACCATTGAACCAGTAAGGACACCTCCACCGCCTCCGCCACCTCCCATATCCATTCCACCGCCGCCGCCACCACCTACTAAAAGGTATTCAACGGTAAGACCACTTCCAACGTAAAACCCAACACCAAGTGTACCAGAACTATTAAAACGATGTATTCTCCAGTCACCAAAGGTTGAAATAACTCCACCATAGGCCACGACTTTTTGATGTTTAAATGACGCACCTTCAGGAGTGGTTGTTGTTGAGTCTAATTTAGTTGAACCGTTATTAAAAAGTATTGGCATCTTAAATATTTGTTATTTGTAATGTTATGTAGTTTTCACATTCTTCACGTGTCTGAGCACCAAACCATCTTGATCCATTTTCGTCTTCCACCATAAATGGAAACGCATTTAATATACAAGTTGGGTCGTTAGGGTTAATATCCTCTTCAGGAATTTCTATAATTGTAAAATTTATCATATTCCAAATCTTTGTCTTTCAGCGTTAAAATTTTGTATTATTTCGTCATTTGTTATTCCTCTATTATATATTTTAACACCACCAATTCTAACATTACTATGTGATGAATCACTAATATAATAACTACCAGTTGGGTCAAATAGATTCAACCCAGACCCAAATGTTGTATTATACATTTCAACCCCATCAATCCAAATAATATAATCATTACCTCTTCTCATACCTACAATATGATGCCAAGTATCATATGAAACAGTAAACGCCGGATGTTGGTAAGTATATGTTCCTCCAGTTGCGAATCCAATCATTGTATAGATGTTTTGTCCAATCATAAAAAACCTAAACCAATATTGTCCAAATATAGTTTGGCAACATCCTGTATTAATTCCTCCAGATGTTGGATAAAACCAAGTATCAATTGTTCTTTCTGATGTGGTTGCCCAATCTGTTGAAGCTCCTCTAGATAATGATGTACTATTATATGTGAAATGTGTTCCTCTATAAGTCCCAGCAATACCCCAATCATTTCCATAACCTGAAATATCTTTCCATTGAGTGCTACAATTTGTACATCCCGGGTTTGATGAATAATATTGGCAACCATATCCACAATCATAATAATTTGATGAATTAATATATGATTCGTTATTACCCGCATCCAAATGTAACCTCAAACCGTTTGTTGATATGTTTGGCGTATTTAGTGATTCACCTAAATTGTTAAAATTTCCTGATATCGTATTTCCACCTATTATTATACCCATAATTAACTACTATTATATACCAAATCTACCTCTTGTTGCTTGATATACTTCAGCAATTTCGGAAGGATTTAAAACTCTATTATAAACTAAAACATAACTAATATGTGCGTTCGAATACTCACTATTACCTGGTGCATATCTACCTAAACTAAGATTATATGGTCCTTGACTACCACTTTGATTTGAATATGTTGGTATTGAATTTACATAAAGAATATATTGAGCTTCTGATATGTTACCTGTTCCTGCCATAATTTTCCAACTAGTATCTTGCGGTCCATTTTGTACAGGTGAAACCCATCCAACAGCATAATAATTTTCTGTTGATGAACTCCACCACCCCAATAGCCAGTTATTAGATTCTGCAGAAATAATTCTACCTCCAACACTATTATATCTAGCACCAGCAATTACTGTATAATTTGTTCCTGATAAATTTCCACAAGGTACTGTGATGTATTGATTTGAACCATTGGTTACCAACACGCCTCCAGCAATTCCACTATTATATGATACCCCATTTACTAAAGTACCATTTGTACCAGTACCACTTAAATCGTACCAAACGTTCCCACTACCAGAATATGAATTCACATCCGTAGCGTCTAAATAACAAATAAGACTATCTCTATTTACTTTTGTTTTAAAAACTCCAGTACTTGTGATGTCATTTGAACTTATTATATGATTTTTTACTACTAATGGCATATTATATAATTTCTTCTAAACTAATTTTAAATTTCTTTCCATTTCTATTATTGATAATATACAGATTTTCTTCACCTTCCTGAATAGTCCACGTACCATTTGTTCCATCAACATCATTTCCTTCAGGTTTACTCATATTACTTAAGTGTAAGTCATTCGTATAAACGTTTGCCCAACCAAGTGAAGCTGAACCTAAGTTATGTGCGTTATTACTTAAAGGTAGTACCGTTCCACAAGTTACAGTACCATTAGTCCATATTCCAGAACCAATTGCAGTGGTGGTAACACCCGCCTGCATATGTAATAACTGATGATTTAATCCTGCCTTAGATTGGGGGTTATTTCCTGCACCACCATAATCTGGATTATATGACCAAGCTAACCCATAATGATTACCTATATTAGTTGATGAACCACCATCTGTTAAAATATATGACGCACCCATAGCAAATATGGCTTGAGTTTGAGCAGCATCATAAACACCCACAAGACCTTTTCTTCCGTTACTAAAAACAATATTTTGTGCTGTAGAATTTCCTCTACCTGTAACTGTTGATAATGTTTCACTCGCAGCAGTACCGCTAATATTTGTTACTCCTGTAATATATCCGCTATTATTTGTGAACTGAGATAT
>Ga0208800_1000050_pt1 | contig 23761 bp, 25 predicted proteins | sample ColrivemetaGS541_FD_187619 | JGI IMG/M metagenome (GOLD analysis project Ga0208800, IMG submission 187619) | Estuarine microbial communities from the Columbia River estuary - Freshwater metaG S.541 (SPAdes) (version 2) | ecosystem: Environmental > Aquatic > Marine > Intertidal zone > Estuary ...
GATCTTGCTGCACCATATCGTAGCAACAAAAGAGTCATTTCGTCTATAGTTGAAAAATTAACTACAGAATTATTCATAGCTATAATTGACGGTATAGGGAGGCCCATTGCTGCTGCTTCTTTAGCTAGAGAAAACACCCCTACCAATAATGCCACATCAGAAGAAGCAATACCTAAGTTAAAACCTTGGCCTGAATCCCAACCTGTTTGTTCTAAGGTTACCCACTCAGCATCAATTTGTTTTAACTTTTCTTGCTTTATTAGTTCTAGTGGCAAACTTTGTATTAATTGATTTATTTTTTCTAGTTGAATTTCATTAGGTTGCTCTTTGTATTGAACATCAATTGTTCCGTCAAAGTTTTTAGATACGCCTTCAATGTCAACTATCTTAGCAATCTCATTATGTAAGTACACCAACATTTTAACACCTCCAGTTTGCAGTTATTCCAGATTCAACACCAGCAAAATAATTAACAGTAGAAGCAGAATTTTGAAATTCGAGTGCGTATATTGTATGATTTCCTATTGCTGGATATCTGTTGGCAAAAGCATGATATGTTTCATTAGAAGCTTCATTTTGCACAGCAGTAGACTCGTATGCTGTAGTGCTATTGCCAGCAAGTGATGCTGACCATTCTGTATTAAAACCTAAAGCTAATTGTCTTTGTATACCAGATCCAGCAGAACCACATGTAGCCATAACAAAAATATTGTCTTCTTGAATACCATTTACAATCTCTATAGAATTTGCAGAATTATTACCAGCATATCTATATGTATTTGCAGTAGCATATGTCCACGAAGAAGCTGCGTACTGCTTAAACAGTCTGCAATTTACACGATTGTTATAATTCCAAATGTGTTTTTTTTCGCCATTATCATAACAAAATCCACCGCTAGTTCTTATTGTTCCTAAATACCTTCTTGTTAAAGCACCAGATTTTAAATACACCCCATTAGTTAAAACTAAAGCTGTAGCTCTTGCTGTATTAGAAGCCCAAGCTGCTGACTCCAAGGTTAAAGTTCCACCGTTTTTGTACATAAAAATATCTAAATTTTGAGCTCCAAGCGCACTAAGAGACAAGCTTATTTCTGTAAAAGAATATGTCGCCCAATTAGTCCCATCATAAAGACTTATCATATTACCAGCGTAAGGAGTGTAATACAAAACTGTATTAGTAAAGTTTGAAGTTGGAACAGGATTTCCTGAGCTAATTGTTAACCTGCCAGACGAAAAGGTGTTGCCAATTGAAACAGAAGGTTGGGCAGATAGCCATGCAGACCCGTTCCATATCCACGCTCTATTGTTATAAGAGTAGATCTGATTTGTTGCAGGGGATGCTGGAAAGTCAACTGGCATAAAGCTCCTTTAACAAAACAAAGAACCACTTGCTTGAAAATCAAAATATGTTGAAGCACCAGAAGATTCTGTGTTTTGTAATCCAGTTAGGTAATGAAACCCTAAATTAACTTGGCCTACTGAAGTTATTGTTCTTCTAGTAAAAGTAGCTGCCCTATCGTCTGATACGCAAGCTCCAAATTGAACTGTTGTAGAATCAAGTCCAAATAAGACATTTGCAGATGTACCGCCACAGGTTATAGGTGCTGTTGCATTAGCTAAGAATGTTTCTCCGCTTATACCCGTTATAAAATATAACCTAGTAACACTTACTCCATTGTTATACTCTCGTACACCCCCGTTATAAGAATGGCTAAGGGAGTAAACAAACCCATACATACCCCTTAAAACTTTATTATTGAAATTCCAAACTAGCCTGTTTGCTAGCGAGTCTGTTAACTGTGCAGAAGCATTGCTTCTTACTGTTCCTATATACCTTCTGGTAGTATCAGAACTTTTAACATACACACCATTAAGCAAAGTTAATGCGTGAGATCTAGTTGTATCGTTTGTCCAAGCAGCACTAAACTCTAAAGCAACACTTGAACCGCTGACATATGCAAAAACATCATAATTTGCATTAGCTACGCAACCTGCAGTTGTTAATGTTATTTCAGAAAAGGTATAAGCATTCCAGCTTGTTCCGTTATAAAGGCTAAGAATGTTTCCATTGTATGGAGTAAAATAAACAGCATTTTTAGCGGTTTGGTCTGTTGAAGAAACAGGAACACCGGACTCTAAAGTAAGCCTACCATTAGACTGTATAGCACCAGCACCAACACTAGGGCTTCCAGCTTCAACCCACTGTGAAGTGTTTCCGTCATTTATGTAAACTAACAACGCTGCATCGTCTGTGTCGTACCAATGATCTCCAACAGCAGGGCTTGAAGGTGCAGATGAACTAGCCGTGTAATTTACTCTGCTAGAATACGAAGGAGCAGATGTTCCATTGGATTGCAATACTTGCCCCGCTGTTCCAGCAGCAAGAAAGCTTGTTGCACCAGATGCTGTGTTGTAAGGAACTTGCCCTGCACCACCACCAGCAAGATTAGTTGCAGTTGTTGCAGAGGTAGCAGAAGTGGCAGATGTTGCGGTTGATGCGTTACCAGATAATGTTGCAGTGATTGTACCAGCAGAAAAGTTTCCAGAGGCATCTCTTTGAACAACAAAAGAAGCGGTGTTTGCACTCGCTGCGTTAATTCCGATTGTGCCAGTTCCAGTTATTGTTCCACCTGTGATTGGGGAAGTGGTTGCAATTGATGTAACTGTTCCAGAAGTCGAAGAAGTTCCCGCACCAATGGCAGTTCTAAAAGAAGCAGCATCTAAAGCGGTTACAGTATTATCTAAATTCAACCTTGGGAATGTTACCGCTGATGGATTAGTAAGCGTAAACAAATTACTACCAACAGTAGTTGCACCCAAGGAAGTTCTGCCAGTTGATGCAGTTAAACCAGTTGCACCACCACTCCATTGTTGCGTTTGTGTATAAGCAGTATCCCAAGTAGTTTGTTTTGCTGTTGTGGGTATTGCATATCCAGAAGTTAAAGAAAATACACCAGTAGTATTCGTATATGTCAATCCTGTTGCAGTTGAAGAAAGATCAGTTAGCTTAATACCACCTAAACCAGCAAGGGTATAAGTGGGAACATTTAATACTCCTGATGACAATGTGCTTGAACCACTACTACCAGTAACAGTTAAAGATGAAAATGTTGCTGCTGATGGAGTTGGTATATTTAATACATTGGAAACTAAAGTTGCTGCTCCGCTTCCTGTTGTTGTTAAGCTTGTAATTCTATTAGTGTAAGCTGTATCCCAGTTTGTTTGGGAACTTGTTGATGGTATTGCATATCCAGAAGTTAAAGAAAATACACCAGTACCTGAAGTGTAAGTTAACCCTGTTGCTGTTGATGATACAGACGATCTTGCCCTTGTGTCCGTGTAGTAAAGGTTTGTGTCTTCCGATATATTTTTAGTTGTACCAGCAACATTTGCCCATAATTTTGAAGTCGAATTATACTGAATAATATCGCTGTTTGCTACACTAGTAATTGACACATCATGTATTTCGTCTAATTCGTAACCATTTTGAATTTTTACAGTTACTACACCTTGAGTTGGATGGGCTCGTACTACTACACCAACATATACAAGATGGGTTGGGGCTGAAGGTTTTGTAGATGTCCATGTACCAGCAGTTGCTCCACTTAAGTATAGCTGAGTACCTTCTGTATACGCAGAAGTATCCATATCAATTAAACTTCCAGCTATAACTAAATAGCCATCACTATTGTTAGCTATATTAGCACGAACAACCCCAAAGGTTTGTGCTGAAGTAGCGTCACTAGTTGCTAAAGCTTTTGCAACAGTTGGCTTATTTCCAAGACCACCATTAATATAAACAATTGTTCCCTTAGTTAATGTTGCTCCAGTGTTGTTTCGCACTAAAGCAATTAAATCTTCAGCTTCAGATAGATTTGTTCCGATGTAAGCAACTGTAAAAGATGGATAAGTACCAGTCACAGAAATTGCATTGCCAGCAGTTAAAGAAACCGTTTGATCTGGTGAAGAATTAGTTACAGTAAAGTTTGGATATGTGCCAGTTACAGACACCCCAGTTCCAGAATTAAGCACTACAGTTTGATCTGGTGAAGAATTAGTTACAGTAAAGTTTGGGTATGTGCCAGTTACAGACACCCCAGTTCCAGAATTAAGCACTACAGTTTGATCTGGTGAAGAATTAGTTACAGTAAAGTTTGGGTATGTACCAGTCGCAGATATGCCAGTACCGCTAGTTATCTTTACGGTTTGATCTGGAGATGAGTTTGTAACTATCCCTGTTGTATTGTCGTAAGATATCCCAGTTCCAGCGGATACTGATTTTCTAGCATCTGAATCTGCATACTGAGTAATTGTGCTAGCAACAGTAAAATTTGGGTATGTGCCAGTCGCAGAAATCCCTGTTCCGCTGCTGATTTTTACGGTTTGATCAGGTGCAGAATTTGTAACCGTAAAATCTGGATAAGTTCCAGTCGCAGATATACCAGTCCCAGAGGTTAAAGTGACTGTTTTATCTGGCGCAGAGTTTGTGACTGTTACATTGCCAGTGCTTGAATTTACACTGACACCTGTTCCAGCAATAATAGACAACACAGAAGAAGACGATGAGGTTACATCGACTACAACGCCAGCTTGATTTTTTGTGTATACCTTGCCATCAGTCGAGTTTACTCCTAGCTCACCTACCCCTAGCTGTGACGCTGTAGGTACATAACCTGCGCCAGTAAACTTTTTAATTGATATTTTTGGCTGATGATTCAGATCCATTTTTTATACCATGGTCCAAAAAACTTTCATACCTGAGAAGGTCGAATTTACATAGACCTTAGAAACATCGTCAATCGGAATCGTCATGCTCTCGCCAGCGTACAGCTCAAACCCATCTGTAGCAGAAGTCGTTCCGGGAGTTACTGTAGAAGGGCCAATATAAACATTTTCTGAATTAGCATTGGCACTTTTAACAATAATACCCCTAGTTGTAGGAGTCGAGCTAGCAACCAAAGCTACAGCGGTATTAGCTGTTGTAGACTTACTGCCAGTCACAACTGCTGACGATACAGATTTAACTAAGTTGATTGGAAGTCCGGTAGTAAGGCTGACCAAAGTTACAGATCCATCTGGACCATAAGCAATTTTGTCAACTACATACTTAACTCCACCAACATCATCTGCACCTATCGTATCCCCGCCTTCGCCGGGATTGAGGATAACATTATCTGCCATTTTTGACAACCTTCTTTAATGAGGATCTTGTCTTGTGAATAAGATCTACTTTTTCTTTCTTAGAAAGAACTTGGCTACCCATGCGTTTTTCAGCATTTTCAAGCACGATGTCATCTGCGACATCTTTATTAAATCTTTCGGAAACTTTCTTAACTTTCCTAGAGATAGCTCCTTCAGCACCCCAACCATTCTCATCAATAACCTTAGCTGCATGTGCCCTGTCTGACACCCAAGCTTTAGGGTCTCCGGGAAAGTTTGCAAGACTGCTTAGGTATATCTTTCCTTTGGTGCTTATTCCAGCTTTCTTTGCATAGGACTGATAGTAATCGCCCATGTTTGGAGCACCTTCAAATTGATTGCCGTTGCAATGGCCATGAAGGAACTCTCTGTCCGTGCTTGCTCCGGGAGGAGTCCGTGAAGCAAGCATGTCAGCTAGTTTAGGAGAAACACCAGAGGAAATCATTTCGTCATAAAAACTTAGGCTCATCTTTATCTCCGTTAAATTAATTACCAACCATAAGGATCTTCAGGACTTATCATTCTATTTGGATTATCTGGACTAGGCGTACTTTGCATTTGTCCTCTTTGCTCTGCTAAAGATTGTTGATCTGGAACAGCATTCCTAATAAATCTTCCTGCATTTTCATATGATTGCTCTGATATATTTCCCACCTTGTTTGCTATGCCAGAAGCAGCTTCCATACCAAGTCCAGCCCAAGTCCTAGCTGCTTTTGCTGCAGGTGCTACTACTTCTGCTGCTGCTACTGCTGCTGCTTCTGCATTTATATCATCAAAAGTTTTACCAACAATGTTGTTTCCTAGACCTGAACCATAATCAAAAGCTTTAGTAGTATCACTTGCAGCATCAAGAGGAATCCCATCAAACATAGACAGGTCCATGTTATCAATAGTTTTAGATATATCACCTATAACACCTTTAGGAGAAGCACTATTTGGCAAAGCAGAGAAGTCTGTTATTCTGCCAATGTCTGGAGCTTGATTTGTCAGGCTAGCAAATGAACCCATAGTACCAGTGGCAGGATCTAACTTGCCTAAATCTTGAGAGTATGCAGATGCATCATTAAGATACTTAGCATAATCAAAAGAATTTTCAGGAGTCTTAAGCATTAAGTCCGTCATCATATCTGCGGTTGGACCAACTTTTAAACTTATAGGACTTCTTGGAATATTATCAGCCGAAAGTATGGGTTTAAAATATGCTGAACTTGATCCTATTTCGCTTCCTGTCCTTGAAGCTATATTCTCCATTGCATTAACACCAGCACTAGATACATCACCAAAACTTTTACTAGTTGACTCAAGCGTAGGGACAACAGATGGAGAAAGTTTGGAAGCAACTGTAACAGCATCAGGTACTACTTTAGAAGCTGCAGACATAATATCTGGGGCAGCTTTAGCTCCAAAACCCATTAATTTAGGAACAGCTTTTACACCAGCAATTCCAGTTTTTACAGCTGGAACTATACCTAAACTAAAATAACTTGTTGGATCTGTAGCCATATCAAAAAGTGCGTCACCAACACTAGGCAAAAGTTCTCCGCTTCCCGGAGCATTCATGCCACCATATGAAGGTGCATAAAGCTGTCTTGCATTAAGCTCTTTTTTTGGGTCAGTAATTTGAAAATAATCGGAAAATGGAATTATATTCCCAATAGCTTGTTCATCAGCTTGACCATAACCTGTCGCATAATTAAGGGCAGTGCTAATTAATCCACGAGCAAACCTTCCGGGTTTATCTAGTGTTTCGCCAGCATAGCCAAGTGCTTGCAATAATAAATTTTGCTCTTCAGGTTTCATGTATCACCTATGTTAAAATTTAAAATTAACTTTCTGGAGGCTTAGGTAGTGGTGGTGGATCTCCGGGAGCAACAGGCTGTTGTCCTAAAGCATTTATAAGCATTTCGTAAAGAACACTACTGTTAGGAAAATTTTGCATTTATAATATCCTTATGTAAGTCTTGTCATTCCAGCTAGTGTGTTTGTCTTAGGAGCAGCAACAGGCTTAGTTACTGGGTTTGCTGGTGATGTCCCCGGTACTTGGTACTTAAACTTATCTTGCATCTGATTTGCACCTATTGAACCTTTATCAATACCCTTCTGTACCGCTTGACCCATTCTTGTCATGCGATCTTGTACTGATGGAATTGGTGGCTCGGCTCCAGCTGGAGTCTTTGTTGGCAAGCCTCTATCAAAAAAACCACCAGTTCCAACGGGCCCTTTAATATAAACTGGGTTTTTCATTCCGTAAGGACTTAAGTATTGTGAATATTTCCAAGCATCGCTGCCATCACCCTTATCTACATATCCGGGTGTTGGCCCATACTGGCCCATGCCCGGATGGCCACCATATGCAGCCCATGCATCATTAAACATTTTTGTACCTTGATCAAGACTTCTTTTATTTCCCTCAGCTAGTTGAGTAGCTAATCGCTCACCAGCATTTGGCGCAGGAGATCCGTCAGCATAAGTGTCTTTACCATTCATTGAATAAGTAAAAGATTTGTTTACTGTCCCATCTGGGTTAAAACCTTTTTTAAGACTATCATACCATGCTTGATTTGGCATTGTAAAACTCCTTATACATAATTGTAAGAATTAACTGGCGCATCCATAGGCGTTTTTTTATTAGTAACAACAGGAATCATTCGGCCTTGACTATCAGGAGCAAATTGCCCACCCTTAGCTCGGTGAGCATTCTCAGCATCAATTAAACTTTGGCTGCGCTCATTATTGGCTGTTCCAGAAATTGGAATCATTTTGCCTCCCGGTGTAGTAGCAAATTTACCACCACCAGCTGCATGCTTATCGTTAATAGCTTTTTCGGATGGAGATATAGTGTTATCATCGTAGACAGGGATCATTGGACCACCCGGATAAGCAGGAGCAAATTTGCCACCAGCATCTTTAAACTTCTGATTACGCTCATTTAATTCTGGAGAATAATTATTATATTCCCCAAGAACTGGAATCATGGTCCCACTTAAACCCATTGCAAATTTGCCACCTCTTGCTCTATGAGCTGCTTCTACTTCAGCTTGAGTCAATTGCCTTTCTCTAGGCGCTATCATTCGTTCAAATTCTGCGTCAGTCATATTTTTATATTGCGCTCGGTTAGCTGCTTTTTCGTATGCACTTATTGCTGCCGAAGCTTCAGCCATGTTTGTCTGAGCATTTGCATTCTCCCAATACCAATTTGCTTTTGCTGCTAAATCCCTAAGGCTTCCGGGTTTATCATCAGGACCAGCTTTTTCCCACCCTTCAGGTAACCCCGGCATCCGAATATTAGTAAGTTTTTCGTCACCTTTAAAAATTCTATTTGGTGACCAATAGGGTGCAGGTCCAGTATTCTCAGGAAGCCTCATATCAAAACCACGATCTTTAAGCCTACCGGGGAACTTAATATCTAACCATTTTTCATAGCCTTCAGGATCAGCCTTTCTTGCTTCTAAAAATTTCTTTTGTCGTTCAGCTTCTTTATCTTGATATTCTGTCATCATTTTGTATCTTGTTGGAGTTGAATTAAACTCCATAGTAACAGGCTTTCCAGCTTTTCCAGCTGCTTCTTTTGCTTTCATAATTCTTTGATATTCAATTTCCGCAGGGTCGTTTGGATCAATTGTGCTGTAATCTGGCTTTGCAATAGGATTGTAAAAATAAGGATCATCATTGTTTACTAAAGGGCTTGGAGCTTGCCCTTGCTGTGGCGAACCTAATGGCTTATTAGTTCCTACTGGTTTAGGTGCTTGCCCCGGAACTTGATAAGGAATAGTGTTTGCTTGTTGTCGTGATTTTACTTGACCTTGCTGCATAGGTCTATTAAACAATTTGTCTCGTATAGACTTCTTAGTCACACCAGTACCTTTAGCTGGACTTGCCCCAGACATTCGCTGCGCTACAGTTGGTATTTCGTTACTAGCCATTTCAAACTCCTTATGTAAGTCTTGTCATTCCAGCTAGTGTGTTTGTCTTAGGAGCAGCAACAGGCTTAGTTACTGGGTTTGCTGGTGATGTCCCCGGTACTTGGTACTTAAACTTATCTTGCATCTGATTCGCACCTATTGAACCTTTGTCAATACCCTTCTGTACCGCTTCACCCATTCTTGTCATGCGTTCTTGTACGGTTGGAATCGGCAACGGTGCTCCTCCGGGCGTTGTTGTTGGTTTTGCAATAGGTTTGTCATAATAAAGACTTTGCATCCAAGCTCCACCCTCAGGACTATATCTACCTCCGGGTTTAGTTATGTCACCATGAGTAAAACTGCTGTTATAAAGAGTATCTATCATTACGGGATTTTTCATACCTTCTGGACTAAGCTTAGGATTCATTTTCCAAGCATCACTTCCATCTGGATTTGGCGCAGTAAGTGGGTTACCACCATATGCAGCCCATGCAGCTTTATCTCTAGCAACATATTGATCTATTTGCTCATACTCTTTTCTTTTTCTAGCAGTAAATTCACGCAGATTATCTCTAGCAGCTTGACTCATAGTCGAAAATTCATTGTCTATATCATTAGTTTTCCAGTTATAAACTTTTTTTGGACCTGCATATGTATTTATTCCATTAGCTAAAGCCCATTGCTCGCCGGGATCTAATTTTTGAAATTCACTTGCCATTTTTAAACTCCTTGTGGTGGCATTGGTGGCATCATTTCGGGAGGCATGCCTTCAGGTGGCATACCTTCTGGGGGCATCATTCCGGGAGGCATCATTCCGGGAGGCGGGGGAGGCGGGGGCACAACCAAATACTTTGTAATATCAAGGTCTAAAGTTTTAGCCCAATCCTGAAGAAGTGCATTGACTGCAGTAAAATCTCCAGTATTTTGTGCAAAGGTGGACAAGCTAGGCAATATATTCTGCATAGCAAGACCCATGTTATCTGCGTCACGCTGCTTGTTTGGCTTCATAGAACTGCCAGCAGCAACTCTGTATTCAAGGTTGTGCAAGATGTCATTCGGATCACTGGATACTATGAGTTGATCCCAGAGGAACGCAATAGGTTTTCCAACAACATTAACCACATCGTTACCAGTAAGATGCCAACGAACAGCAAGAGCTTCCTTCTTTGCTATATCCGTCATTGCGTCTTCAACTTTGTTCGCCATGTCATCAGGACGGATTTTGGTTTGTTCCGTTTTACTCTGAGCTTCCGTGGCAGAACGGTATGATGCAGCCGATTCGCCATAAACCAACTCCGTGAGCCCTACACGCTTTTCAAAGTTTCTCTCAACGGCAGATAGAACTTGCCAGATGTCCGAATTAAATGGAGGATGCTGAAGGAATTGTACTACATCGCTAACAGTACCATGAGTTTCATCTATTTCTAAAAGCTCATAGTCAGTACCGTGAAGAATTGTAGACTTAATTTCTTCGCCAACTGATTTTTTAATTGCAAGAAAATCCCTGCACGAAACTCTAATTTTTCCAGCAATAAATGAGTACACCCAGTTAATAAACTTAAGCTCACCAAGACCGGGTTTAAGATGCGACATAGGCCAAACTTTTCTTGGCCTTTCATGGAAGATAATTGGAGTCATTGGCCAACTATCATCAGCCCAAAATGGGGTATCCCATTCTAGCCTTCGCTTAATTTCTGCGTCATCCCCTCCGTTTTGAATATCAGGAGGAAGATTTAGCGGGTAATCTACTTTATCGCATACAGCAAGATAAGCGTAATCGCCGTACTCTTCTAGCGGTTCAAGATTTTCTTTTGGAACACCAGACAAACGCCCACCAACTCCAACCTTGGAGTAGACTTTCCAATAGACAAGAAGGTCATTTGTTTTACCTTGCTTGCGCTTGTAATCTCCAGCAGTGCCTTCTCCCATGAGATTTCCTTGCTGGTTATATGATTCAAGATGACCAGACAAAGTACCAGCAACTAAACCAAAATCTCGCTCTACTTGCCACACAGGATCAACACAGCGTTTAGCTATCCATCCCGCTTCAGCAATTGTTTCCATATCAGGATCAATAACCAGATTATCTACAGTGTCGTAGAAGCTACCAATAAATTTCTTTCCTGTTCCGGGAGATACATAGGGTCTTGTCCAGAGTACGCCCATGCCTTTAATTAACGCTTCATCAATCGCTCGTCTTGAATGATCTTTAAGGTTAAGCGCATCAGGTGTAAAGTTTAAATATTGCTCAAGTAAAAGTGCTCTAGCTCCATCAAGCTTTGTTTGCTTAACATTTAAATCTTGAAGCATATCAAACATTGGCCCAAATTGTTGTGGATTAAAAGGAGCAAATGCACCTTCTGGAATATCCATAACAACTCTTGGATTTACTTTCCGATTTGGATTTCTTGAGTAAAGTGCTGGCCCAAAGAGCTGGACCATTTCTGCAACTTTATTAACTGTCATGGCAAAGGTAGGTCTAGGGAAATCGTCTGCGCTTCCAGTAAAAGAAAGCCCTCCCCCTCCACCCTTTTTAAGACCATACATAAAATCGTATGGACCATCAAAGAACTGCATGCAAGTTTCGGCATCCTTACCAAATTCATCCTGCTTAAAATCATAAGCAAGCTGAATTTTTTTCAACCATGCAGTAACTATAGGGGCTAAGAGGGAGTCTTCTTTCATTTATTATTTCGCAACAGCAAATGCGCCTTTTTGTTTTTGTTGTTGTTCAGTTATTCGCATAACCAAAGTCCAAGCTCCAGCTTCTCTGGCTTCAGGTATTTGTGTAGTAGGATCATCTAAATGTCTTACTCCATCCATACACCGAATGGTTACGCTATCTTTTTCAAACACGCTGCAAGCAATAGTTTCTGCTCCAACATGAGTAACAACCGCTGGCCTTGGCGCAGTAGTCCTATCCGCTGCATGATACCAAAGCACCATATCACCAACAAAAATATTAGGCATAACAAACGAGGGCATATCATTCTCCTTGAGCAATTTCTAGGGGCTTCACTGATTTAAGCCATCCGTCAAGATCAAACTTTTCTTCAGGCTCAATAACAGTGTTATAAAGTACCATAATCGCAGCTTCCCACGCAACTAAAGATTTCTCATTTGGCTCACTATTACAAAGTTTTGCGATCTGGGAGGCTAAATCTTTTACCTTGCCATCTGGGTTGTTTAGTGCCCATTCGCCTATTGCTGTCCAAGAATTTTCATCAAGTTCTTCGTTTTTAGGCGCATAATCTAAAAACTGGCAAGCATCTTTAAAGCCTTCTTTGGCAATAGCTCCAATAATCATTGCGGAAGATCCACTCATAATCACACCTTTTCTTTACCGGGGCCAAGATTAATCATGCCCAAGCCCCCGTTTTGCTTGTTCATGCGCCTGACTTTCGCTTTCAAGGCTTTCAACACAGTATCATCTTTTCTTTCCATAGTGTGCCTTTGCACATATTTTAAATTACTCATGGCCATGTATCTAAAACAAGCCATAGCGTGAACCCTGCCCCTATCTTCTGGCTTATCAGTAACATAACCTCTAGGTTCTTTCTTGTATCTGTATCTTTCTATCTCCCACATAAAGTTAGGACATTGCGGAAATACTTTTAATTTAATTGACCCGTCTTCTCTAACTTTTAGAAATGATCTTGCAGCTTCAATACCGCCCTGCACATCATCTGAGCCCCATTGAAAACCGCTGCCAGTAGAAGCAGAATAAACTTTGTATTTACGCAACGCTCTTGAATACTGTTGCTCAACATTTAAACCACTACCAATGTCAGATATTCTTCCACCATGCATATCTATTACAAACTTTTCAAACTGCTGACCTACGGATTTTTGAGCCATTCTTTGGCCAAACTGTTCAGCATCACAGTTGTAAATATAAAGCTCATCATATAGATAAATAGTATTCCCAAGCATAGATGGAGGAATAGCAAAAAACAAAACGCAGCAAACCTGCCTACCGGGGTCAACAACAGCATACCTAGTCCACTCATTAGGTATCTGAAAAAACTCGACTCCATGCATTGCTTTTGAAAACTCTGGAAATACCCTAAGACTATTGATTGCAAACTCGCCAGATATCCTAACTTTCCGTTCGTCTTCTGACATTCCTTCTGCAAATTCTTTTTTCTCTTTGTCACCGATGTGTGGGTTGTCATCCAAAATAATAACAAACTCGTCCACGGTTCTTTCATCTGGGGCATCTGGGTGCTTCTCTCTTTCTGTCAAAGCTCGTTCATGCAATTCAAGAAGTTTTTCTGTTCCGGTTTGTGGCGTAGCAGACCAAAATCCGCAGCCTTTACGATCCAAGATACGAGCACTTAACTCTGGATGCCAATCAGGATCTACAATTTCCTCATCAAGCCAGAAGATATCAATATCGCTACCTTGAGGTGGCTTACCTTCTGAGGAATAAAAGCTTATTTCCCACCCGTTGTTTAGCACAACAAGTTTAGGAATATTCTTGGCCTTGTTTTCCCATGCTATCTTTTTGATTAGCCTTTTAGGAATTAGCGGAGGAGATGGCTTAGTAAGGTGAAACCGATCAAGGTCTGACTTTTCCCAAGGTTTGTAAGTTCTCCATTGTTTGGTTTTTAAATCCCTTATAATCCTGAAAGCACCAGCTCTACCTAGCTTTCGCCACATTACATTACCAATATGATCAAGATTTCTACCTACGCAAAAAGCTCTGCCACCTTCTATGGGATACTTTAAAAAAGGATCTACACCGCAAACAGCTCTAGACAATTCGACAGCTGCCACTGTAGTTTTACCTGATCGGTTTCCACCACGGACTAATCGGTGGGTGGCTTTAGACGAATGAAATGCTTGCTGGATTCCGGTAGGCTCATAGATCTTAAGAGCTTCCATCTTGCGTCTGGCAGCTTCGCCAAGAAGTTTCTTAAACCTAATACTGTCTCTTTGCCCAAGTTCAGAATAATCAAAAGTTTCTTTGCTTCTATCTTTAGAAGTTACTTGCTCGACCTTCTGTTCAATCGGTGGGTTTAAATCAAAGTGTTTTTTAACGACAGCATCAAATTGTTTTTTAGCTACTTTAGGTTTTCGGCTTTGATCTAAGAGATGTGCAACAACAATTTTCTGAACAACATCGAGAGCCATGTCTTCTGACAGTTTATTGTCAGTCAGATTCAGCTCATCAATCAGGTTCTTTACTGATTGGAGGGTTAGTATCCCGTCTGGAAAATTCTCCTGCGAGCTCAGACCCGATGTCTTCCACCACCGCAGCGAGTTCATCACTGACTTTTCCAGCTGCGTCAGCTCTCTCTTTGGTTCTTGATCTTCCATCTGACTTCTCCTTGATTTGATTTACAACGCCGTCAATCTCTCTGTCAAGGTCTTCGTCAGTCATAAGACCAGTGTCATCTGGCTTTTCGTCAGACTCAGAAGCAAACTTCCAAACTCTAGTAATGATATCTAATATTCTTTGTCGAACCAGAGATCCTTCACCAGCAGCAATCCATTCTTCAAAAAGCATCTCTGCTAATTTAGAAGGACCACCAACTACCCTTACGAAATTCTCAGCAAGCTCAGAAAGATGCGGTAGCTTCTTTCCGTCTTTCAGGTTACTGCGTAAGTTAGCTTCTGTTTTGTTTGAAGATGGAGGCATTTCTATCCTATGTAAAAAGTAAGGGTGCAACAAAAGCTACACCCTTACTAATCCATTCACTTAGGCATTGCCCAAGTGTCTAAGCGAAGGCTTATCTGCCAATGAAAGCAGTAATATCGCCAGTGCTAGAAGTAGCAGCACCGGAGCAAGCCCTGCCTACTACAAACCCACCGGAAGGAAGGACATTGGTTACAGCTTTATTAACTAATGCACTGAGTACATCGTTAGCTGCAATCGTTACTGTCCAACCACCAGAAGCGGGGGAAATAAGCGCAGGACCGCCAACAACTACATAGAACAAGTCACCAACTGGAACACCAGCTGCAGGGAGTTGTTCATCTACTGGGTAACCAACACCACCAGCTGTAACTGTTCCGGTAGCTTTAGTACCGTAGGTTCCAGCAGTAGTGGAAGTGGTAAATCCAGTGATAGTCTTTGGAAGAATAGCAGCAGATCCACCGTTACGAACTACTCGACACCTGACCTTGTGGCCAGAGCGAGCAATTTTGGTAGAACCAATGGTTGCTGTAACCAAGTCTTCAAATTCAAACTCTTGTCCTTCAAGGTTTGCGCCACCAAGATCGTTAGCGTCAATTGTAGCACCGCCGTAAAAGGTAGTACCACGCTCGAAGGGAGGGTTTTCATTTCTAGCCATTATCAATTTCTCCTAAGTAAAAAAGTTCCTAATGAATGTTAAGTAAGTGCTACAAATTTAGCTTGGTAGCGTGGATTACATCTCATGTTACCGAAGAAGTCGATTGAGAATCTTTCGGTATAGCTAGCAAGGTCGAAGTCAGGAACTTCAGGAACAAACAGTTGTGACTGTAAGCTTCTCAATTCCAGCTCATCAACATTAAGACCGTAGCCAACACCATCAGGAATCCCGTACTCAGAAGTAATGTCAACACCATCAACATTGACGGAGTCTTCAAAACCAAGAGCGTAAAGACCACCCTTCTTGTCACCACGAACAACCGTCAAGCGTTCCTTGACAGCTTGTTGTTCGAGTACAAGTCGATACATTTCTGATTCCAAGATAATCATGTCAAGCATACCACGCTTAGACTTGTTCTTGTGACTCTTAGTAATCGCATAGCGAATAGCTTGAGTACAAGTGTTAGCCCAAGTGTAAGTGCCTCCAGATGGAATGGTCCATGCAGTGTCGGTATAATCGACAACTAAAGGAGACCAGAAGGAATACTCAACATCGCCTGTGCCGTCTGGCCAAGCAGTGTTAGAGCTAGAATCCTTAGACCAGCTACCACCATAGTTTCCTAGGTTAGTAAGTAGTCCAGCATAAGTGTCAGAAGGTAGACCTACAAACCCGTGTGGGCTAGGTCCAGATGTTCCGAACCACGACTCTAAACCGTGGATGCGTCCAGTACCACCAGCAGCATTACCATCAGCATAGATTTCGTCACCAAAAGAGTCTTCAATTTCAAAGACCATTGAGTTAACGATGTCAGATGCCAACTTAATAATGCCTTCGGCAGTGCCTTGATTTTTGAGCTTTTCAAATTTACCAAGTGCATCTGTCACAGCATAACCACGCCAATCAAGTTGGGCGGTCTTGTAACGGTTAACTTTGCTAAAAGTCAAAGTGTCGCCGTCAGTGATAGTACGCAAAGGTGATTTTTTGTATTTCACCTTCCAGTCCATTAGATCACCAGAGTTGTTGAAAGTCACACGACCACGATCTTGCAACATAGCAAGAATCTTGCGGTTACGCATGATGTTATCTTCAACATCTTTGATATACTGATGGATCGTTGTGTTTAAAATTCTTTGCCATTCAGCCATAACAATAAACCCTTATATTCTCCGGTATTACCCGTGGGGCGGGAAATTAAAAACATTATCGTGAACGATTAAAACTACCCTCAGAAACCCCATTGGCTTCTAATGACTGACGCATTCTCTGCGCCAAATTCAAGGCTTTGTTTTTCACTGCGCCACTGCTTGATAAAGCAGCTGCGTCCGAATTGCCGATCCTAGACAAAGCATTACCTTGTCTCGCTGGAGCCTGTTGAACAAACTGCTGCTTCTGCTGTTCGCCCTGTTGGCGTTGAGCAGCTTGTTGAGCAGCCTGTTGTTGAGCAGCTTGCTGTTGCATCATAGATTGATGATAGTAATCTCGATACTGTGCATTCTGCTGTGCTTCTCGTTGAGCTTGATGCTTCAGGTAATCACGCTGAACCATAGATGCAGCATACGATGCTCGTTGGTTCTCGTTACTTATTCCTGTTGCTGCAGCTTGTTGAACATAGTGAGCAAAAGCTTTACCGTAAGGAGCTAGAGCTGGCTTCCCAGTTGCTCGATCATAGACAAGCTTGCCCTGCTGATCCCGTTGGTGTAGCCAGCTACTGTTTTGTGTAATGTAATCTTTAGCAAAGGTTTGAACCTGTTGCTGATTATCTCGCTCGCCAAGAATCTTTTCAATTAATCCTTTAGCAACTTCTTCGATACCGGGCTTAATCGCCCCTACTGGATCAAATGCAAATTGCTCTAGGAATTTATCTCTGTGCTCAATAGCACTAGAGTATTTATTAATTAAGTCAGGAGGAGCACCGGGCAAAGTAGTAAGGTTTCCATTGGAATCTCTTACAACCTTAGATCTCCATTCGGGATCAAACTCTGGAGCTTTCCACCAAGACTCTTGAGCAGGTGCAGCTTTAGCAGCTTCTGCAGCTTGTTTTTCTTTTAGCCAGTTATTAAAGTCGCCAGCATGTTGCAGATACTGATTACCATACTGAGCCATTTGCTGTAGCTGCTGAGACTGTTGCGCTTTTGCAACTAAATCTCGAATAGCTTCAGCATCATTTGTGTATCCCTGAGCATCATATCCGTATCGAGCAATAGCTTCACGGACTGTGTACTGCTGTTGCTGAGGTGTTTGCGGTTGTTGTGGTGGAGCATTCACCGAAGCAGGGCTAGTGCCGTATCCGTTAGGAACACCATTGCGCTGATTAGGAGCTGCCACAAATTGTTGCGGACTTGATTGCCCACCTTGACCACCTGAAGTTTCAGGGGAAGACGAACCAGTAAACTCACCACCGCTTGATTGCGGTTCGGATGGCATACCAGAAGATTCTGGTACTGAACTGGATTCTGACTGACCAATAGTTTCTGGGTCCATGTTTTTCCTTTTGACTACAACTAATTTGTAGTAACTTAAATATGATTGGTTCCAAATAAAAAGTCAAATAAAAAAACCCCCAGTTTTACCTGAGGGTTCTTTTTTATCAGAAAGGAAGGTCTTCGTCATCACGACTTGGAGCCTTCTTTGGTGGCACAATCTCAAACTCGGCATCTATCTCTTCACCATCCTCTACTAGATTAGCCCCTTCTAGTATCTTAGATGCGTCAACATCACCATCTTCAGCAAATAAACGCTTTAAAAGCAGCCTTTGCAGGGTCCCAATACGCTCGTTTATAAGCTTCATTTCCTTCAAAATAGCCCCCATTTGGTCACTATTTCCACCACTTTGACCCCCTGTTTGACCCCTTTTATCGGTCTCAATCTTGTGGCCAGCAGCTCTAGCGAACCAATTCAGAATAAATTCTGGATACCACTCATCTTTTTTCTGGCGATCTGGTTCTTTTTCCAACCAATCCACCATCTTATTGATCTGAACATCGACATTTACAGTAGGAAACTTCTTCGCTGCCTCTCGCAATACGGGTTGTGGTATGGTGTATGTACCATGCAACCTCCCGTTTCGTGATGGCAACTTGTATTCTTTAACTTCTGACATAACTAACACTCCTCAACGCTAGGAAAACGATGCTTCATGCAGGTGTTCTTCCGTAGAACGCCCGTTTGTTATAGCATCATATGAAAAATCGTTCTGAACAACAGGCATATCATCAAAAGAGTTGGTGCGCTTAATCAAGTATGGGTACAAAGGCTTCAAATTCTGGGTGGTTGTACACCCTGCCCCTATACCTTTCGCACCTTTCAGGAAGATCTGCTTCCTTTTCTCTTCATCCAGAGCTTTAAACTCCTCAATCGTCAATCCAATCATGGATAAGCTGTAGCTTAGGTCACATTCGTACCTTCTTTGCATTTCTCGCTTCCATCCGGGGAAGGTTTGCTGATATACCTCAATTTGTAAAATGAATCGCTTGGAGTTTGCTGCATTAAGCAGCTTATCCCTACCGATTGCACAGTGACAGGTGCATAAAGCTGTAACGCCATTCAAAACTAGCACATCTCCGTTGGATTTCTTGCGAATACTCTTAGGATGGGGTACTGGTACATACCCTTCGCACTGGCAATCACTGCACTGGAACCTTCCAGACTGGATTTCTACCTTGATTTCTTCTTCTTTTGAGCGTTCTAGCTGAATGATGTCAACAATTGTTATTAATATATTCGGATCGAACTCAATTTTATTTCCAGAATTATTAAATAATATTTTCTGCGTAGCTTTAGTCACCTCTTTAGCGGTATAAACCAAGGCTTCAAAGTCAGCAACCATTCGCCTTAAGGCAATTATCTGATCTTTGGTGTTCCATTTGGTTCTGGCAACAATCCAATTAACCCATTGACCGAAGTCATCTATGTTTTCTGCTGGAATAATAACTCACCCCTTTCGTGGATAAGATGTGTGACGGATAAACTTACTATAACTTATAACTAAAGCAATAGAATGTTGATTTTTTTTAAACAAAAGGAGAAGTCGTGCGTAAAATATTGTTCGTAAACTGGCTAGAAGAAATGAAACTAATGAACTCGCTTAGGTGTAGGCTAGTTTCAGAAAACATCAATGCATCTAACACGGTTGTAGTAGCTGTATCCACCGATTATTCCTCAGTCATCGGCCAATACCTTAGGCATCAGCTATCTCACGATGGGGAAATCTGTGCAGGGTTTGGTGTTGATGTGCCTTACCCTGATCAAGAGTTTGATGATGATTTTATTAACGCTTTCCTAGCTGTCTTCTACCTTAACCTAATACATATTAAAGACAAAAAGATCCTTTTAGTAGAGGCAGGTGTCATTCGAGGTGGTAATTACACTAAAATCGTTGAGCTAATCAAAGAAAACCTTAAGCTAACCAACGAGATCCTAACACTTACCATGTTTGAAAACTACGGAAGTAAGTTTAAGTCTGACTTTGTAGGCAGATACTACGATGATCTAACAGAAGACCTCACCTTTTGGTGGGAAAAGCCTAATAACCACTGGCCAACCTAAATTGTTTTCTGCTGTTTTTGAACACCTAAGTGCCTTTCAAGATCAGACTCTAATCCAGACACCCAACCGTTTGGATCTTCAGAATCTTCGAGCTTGCCGTAGTGGTAGATGTAATCAATTTCCACATCGTTGTAAGAATTAAATTTAGGGTCAATCATAAACTTATTGGCTCGTTCGGACAGCTTAAAAACTGGCTCTGATTTATCCCTAGTGTCACTTAAGATCTCATACTTAAGAGCTATCGGACTAACTTTTAGCCGTATAATCTCAAAGATTGTGCCAATGTTCGCTTTAAAAAAGTGTTGCCGATTGTATAAACCATAACCCTTGTATTGATTTACAAACAACCAACAAAGTTTGGCTGCGTATTCTTTTAATTCCTCGTACCTTTCATCCCCAGAACCAAGCGATTTGTATATCTCAGGGCATTGCTCTTGGAAAGACTTTTTAAATGAGACCACACCATTTTGTGGTAATGCGAAGCATGAAGATTTTTGACCACTCTTGGCTGACACTAAGCTTTCAGAATCGCTCTGATTGACAGAAGGGGTTTGTTTTTCATAGATGATATTGAAGATAGGGTGAGAGGGATTAAAAGGGGTGAAGGGTGTGGGTGATAGAGGTGTGGAGTGAGGGGGTGTATAGAGAGGGGTTGTAGGGGAGAGAAAAGAGGGGGAGAGAGGAGTAGGAGAAAGAGGGTGCAGGGACAGGGGATTAAAGGGAGAGAGGGATTTTATGGTTTCTAGCGTTTTTGAGCGTTTATCTTGCGTCAAATGCTCTTCGTCTGGGTCAAAATTAGCTGGTGGCTTTGGCTTAATTTGCTTAGTAATCTTCAGGATTTGCACTGCGCCAGCTCCAGCGATAGTCAGTTTTTTCATCCATTTCACCGCAACCATCGCATCGCAAAATCCCGGAATGCCTACCGCATCATCGATCTCCTGCCAGCTCATTCCAAGAATCCATTCGTTTTGGTGAGCTTCTGCCTCAACTGCAAGAGCCCAAAGCAAGAAGATGGCTCCTAAAGCCTCTGTAGTGGGTCTATTTAGCGATATTACTAACGATTTGAGTTCTGGGTCATCTAGCAGATAGATCGTTAAAAATTCAGGTGGTTTTGGGATTCTCTTCGCCATGGTATTTTGTGCCTTTCTTGACAACAAACAACGCTTTGTCCAAACGGGATCGATGATCTTAGCTACTTTTTTTGCAAGATCAAATGCTTTCCTATTGTTTTTTTAAAATACTCGCCTATGATGCCTATGTACGACTGTCCAAACCATGGTCGCACTCCTTTCGAGGGCCGGAGCTACCAACGCTAGTTCCGGTCTTTTTTTATGCACTTTTTGCGCTCCAGCGCAGATGACATGTCCCGAATGCCAAACTGGAAAATAGCCAAAAATTATGGTTGATGACCGTAACTACCTAATGGGGTCCACACGGGGGCCTACGGGCCTCTTGCCTAGTCCCCCTATTCCCTGCAATTCCTAGGTATCCGCATACCACCTATATCGTTATGGTTCCAATACTGAGACAATAGGACAAGTTTATCTTTATGTGGTTATATGGTAGCATAACAGCCTTAAGCTTTGTCCTATTCTTGCACCGTCAATAGATCTTTTTGGCTACTGTCAAAAACTTTTTTGGTATCAAAATACACTATAAAAATAGGCTTTTAAAAACATTCTAGTTTTTTTCTTGCGACAGTAGTCAAGCATATGGTACAAATACTTCTCGGTTATTGGTTTTGTTTCAAGTCGATAACCGAACGGCATTTACTCTAGCTAGAGTAAACGACCGGGGCCGGGAGATCTTTTACAACTTAGGTTGAATGCGGTAAAATACCTCGAAAGGGTTTTTACTATGGTTAAGTCTATTTCTGCTATTGTGTCTAATTTCGCTAAATTGAATGAGAAATCAGAAGTAATTATATCAAAACAATTACAAAGGGTTTCACATGGGTTTATTGAAATGAGTATCTGTTTAGTCGACAGAATCGAGCAAACACTTAGAGAAGATGAGTTATTAGCCGATACAAGAAAACAGTATAACGATGCCTTATTAGCTGCAATGCTTAAAGGTTCGAATTATGGGTTTTCTAATGTTTTAAAAATTGGCAATATTGCCAAAAAGAACAAAGAATGGTTATTAGGGTTTAATTCTTTAAGCGCTCTTTGTGTCGCATTAGCTGCTTTTACCAGTGTCCCGTCTTGTAAGGGAATTGCAGCACTAGAAATAATGCCAGTCGACAAACATAAGACGGTTGACGGTATGGTCAAAGAGATTAACAATACCTTAGCAGTCGATCAAATAAGGGATACCATTAACACGGCTAAGGGTATTCCAAACAAGGAAAAAACAAAGGATGAATCGGCCCCTAAAAAGGATGAATCAACCCTTGCAAAACCTAATGAATCGGCCCCGGTCCATACTGCTAAGGAAACAACTGCTTTATCGATGGCAACGGTTATAGCCGTTAAAAAGCATGATAAAGATTTCTTGTTAGCCTTTGTTAGGCAAATTTTTAATGCTAAGGCCGATAAAGAATTTTTAGCTGCAGTCGATGAAGTTAAAATGAGTAACCGTATACCTATGGGTAATTAGGGTTATTTAAAATTGTTTTGTGTTTTTTATTGTGTATTTTGTGTTTTTTAATTACATACCGCATTCTACCTAGGTTACCCCCCTATGCGTTGTAGGGGGGTATTTTTTTTGCCTTGTTTTTTCCAGTTTTACTCTAGCTAGAGTAAACGGCCACTTTAAAAAGCTTCTGTCAACCGCCACTATTGACACTAGACAACCATTGTGTTACAATACTAATCGGTTGGTGATATGGTTTGAATTTCATATGGTTACAGCGTTGGTAACCGCCACTATCACTAACCCAGTTTTACTCTACCTAGAGTAAATGGAAAAGGAGTTCCCATGTTGGTCTTAACCGTATCCGATAGTAACTGTTTAGAAATCACCCATGGGGGCGAGAAACTTGTCATCTTTTTTGAAGACAAGGTCAAGGTTGGTATCAAGGCTAGTAAGGATTTTGATATTAAGCGGGTTAAGCTTGAGAAGTCCAAAGCAGAGTAGTTTTACTCTGGCCAGAGTAAACAGCCACGCTTGAGTGTCAGCGTGGTTGTTTCTTTTAACTGACACTTCAAAGGAGTTTGCGATGAACGAATGGATGGAATGTATGTGGTGCAATAATACAGAACTTGATTGCACAATCATAAGGACACCAAGTCCTTATTGCGGTGTAGCACTAACTTGTGTCGAGTGTGTCAAAAAGGAAAACCGCCATCGGAACGGTGCGCCAAAAATACCTCTAAAGGAAGATTACGATAAAGCTAACGGTATCCCCACGGACACTTTTATTGTTTAACCCCCACGAAAGGAGCAAAGCATGAAGAAGATATCTAATAGCCGGGTCGGCTATCACATTCAAACCCGGAGTGAGTTCACAACTCACACTGGATCGATGTATGGGATGAAACTGGGTGACAACGGGTTCGTTGTCTACTCGTATGGACCCCACTGGCCACTAGCAATGTGGAACGGCAGGTTCTGGCTGTTAAACACGGAGCGTTCCAGTGTCACGACTAACCGCCACAACACGATTACCCGTCTGGCATGTCCAGATTGGATAGGTTGTCCAAAAATAGAGCTAGATGCAGCCATAAAGCGCATGCATCGAGAAGTTAGTGCTTGACACTAGCCGGTAATTGTGTTATACTATATATTGTCAGTTGAGTTGCGTTGACTCGACTGACAGTTTGTTTCGGTTGCCTTGTTTATCAGTTTACTCTGCCCAGAGTAAACGCCACTTCT
>Ga0208800_1000055_pt1 | contig 22233 bp, 32 predicted proteins | sample ColrivemetaGS541_FD_187619 | JGI IMG/M metagenome (GOLD analysis project Ga0208800, IMG submission 187619) | Estuarine microbial communities from the Columbia River estuary - Freshwater metaG S.541 (SPAdes) (version 2) | ecosystem: Environmental > Aquatic > Marine > Intertidal zone > Estuary ...
TATTCATCTCTTTATTTAGATAAGCATTCATATTTTTAATACTTTCCTGTAGTAATCTTTGTCCAGTAAGTGTAATTGCTTTACTAATAAATTTATGTCCATCAGTGTATCTCCAACCATTAATGGCAAATACACCGTAAACGTCGTTTAATTTAATCTTATACGCGTGTTGACGCTTATTATAAAACTCACCCATAATAGGGTCATTATCGACTTTATATGCTTTTTTCATTAACACCTTATATTCTTGGCGTTTAGAAAACCAGTCAGCTAATATTTCACAAACAACACTTGATTTATCTTTACGGAATATTACACCGGGAGCTGATATGAGTAAATCACCTTCTTCAATCAATGAAACAATATCTTTTACTTTAACTTCAGAACGAACTAATGAGCGGTTTTTATTAATCTTTTCAATTTCAACAATCTTATTAGGGTCCATTTTTTTAAGTTCCCTTAATGACCATTGATTATCAAATTTATCTCTATTTACAACACGACCTACTAATGTTTCTATCCCCATATTTAATGAACGGATAATACTAGGATATAGTGATGTAAAGTCTAAATCAATAACCCACTCATATAAACCTGGTATTGGGTCTTTTAAATAACCTCCAGCATATTCTTCCTTAATTTCTTTTAATCCGGGGTTATATGTAGTAGGTTTATTAGGTGAAACTATACCTTTACGTTTTAAGTAAGTTAAAATAGCTCCCTCATTTAATACAGTTGAATAATATATAGTTTCATAAGGTGTATGACACAGGTGACAAATTGTTGCTGTTAATTCAATAAACTTAAGTGATTTTTCTAATTCAACAATAATTTCAACATCTCGAATATTATATTCAATGAATTTGTCTATATCTTCTCTAAATAATTTGTCAAGTGAACCTTGATATTCTATTTTACCTAACTTAACATATTTTTCTCCAATATTCCCTAATGCATAGCTTGATTCTTGTTTAGTAATAAACTTTTTAAATAAGTTCATATAATCTAAATGATTAAGACCAGCTACAATTACGTGTTCTGCTAAACCATTTTTAGTTTGAACGATTTTTGTTTTAACTTTTTGAAGTGGAGATAAATAATTAGCTAAATCTTGTCCTAATACTTTAATAATACGATAATAAAGATAAGGTATATCAAAAAATTCACTATTCCACCCTGAAATAATAGTTGGATCTAATTTAATCCAAACATCGAGAAATCCATTTAATAAATCTTTTTCCGATTTATATGGAATAACTTCTTTACCTTCAGATTTAGCTTCAGTCATTAGTTTCTGTTCATCTAAAACTAAACAATAATATTTTTTACTATTGTTATCGTATAAAGCAACAGATGTAATTTTACCTTTGGGATCTTTAATATTTTCAGGTGTAAGTGCTCCTGCAATCTCACACTCAATATCCAGATAAACTAAATTGTGATATGAAGGTGTTTCATCAGATTCGTAATAAAAGTCAACTAATACACGAGTATCTTTATCAACATCCTTTTCAAAATATTTAGGATCCTTCCAGTTGTCCATCTTTTTAATAGGGGACACGTTTTGGCCATCTAGGGTCTCAAATTCACCATCTGGATCAAGTTGGTAAAGGGTTGGTTGATATTTAAATGTCTTCCAACCTTTTACATCATCTCGTAAATGGTATTCGTAAGTATCCCTATCATAATAGATAGATTGATACATTATTCAAAGAATTGTTTAAGATTCGGTCTAAAATAATTTACATTTTTCATTACCTTTCGGTCTCGGCTACGATATACAATGTACTTATCACCAACTTGTTCATAATGACAAAGTTCGCCTTGTTCTTTGGAACGAAGTTGTACAGTTTCTTCAGCCTCTTCTTGTGTAGAGCAAGCTTTTGAAAGGTTTGACGCCTGTACTTCCATATACGCTGGCCAAACTTTATCCTTAAGACCATGAAGCATAGCACCGTTCCCAAGGGATACATAAGTAATGTCACACAAAGCGTCCAAAACCTCAACGATGTTTCCACTTTCGCAAGCTTGTTTATATTCTTCAAGTTCCTCGAGAATGAAGTTGTAAACAAATTCCCATTCAGCTTTATTTTCTGGAATTGTGGGTACATAGTTGTTAGGTTTATTCATTAAAGTGTTGAACTCTTCAACCTCGCTTACAAACGGTACGTAATTTTCTTTACTATTCATAACTATTAAATTTGGTGACCACCATTGTTAATTTTTAAACTATCAAAAAACTCTTTACGTGCTTGATTATCATTTTCCATAAACACACCTGATGCTTTGGTTGTAACCATTGAAGCTCCTTGGTGTTTAATACCACGACATGAAACACAGTTGTGAGTTGCTACTACAGTAACAATTACACCTCTATTTTTTTCACAAATTTTATTTACAGCATTGTGAATAGCAGATGTTAGTTGTTCTTGAATTGCTCCTCTACGACCGAATAATTCTACAATTCGGTTTAATTTAGATAATCCAATTACGTGTCCATCTTTACCTACTACATAACCGATATGAACTACGCCTCCAATTGTTTGGTGGTGATGCGAACACATTGAATTAATTGGAATGTTTCTTTCAATTACAATACCATCATATCCGTCTGAAGGGAATGAAGTGATATTAGACATTGCATCATAACGACCAGCCCATAAATCAAATACATAAGCTTTAGCTACACGGCGAGGTGTTTCCATTGAATTTGGATCATTTTCCCAATCACAACCTAATGCTGTTAGGAATTTACCATATGCTTCTTCAGCTTCATCAACCATTGACCACTTTTCTTTTTCAGTAAGTGGGAATCCAGGTGCAACTCCATTAGCGAAACCTGTTTGAACACACTCTAAATCAGTGTGGTTTTTTCGTCTTTTATTTTCCATATAACTTTTTATTTTAATGTAATATACTAATCCTCTTTTGGTATTCCAAGTATATGTTATCTAATTTACATCATCTGCTATACCTGTTATATATTTTTGATTTCTTTGAAGACCTTTTTCATTATCTAATCCATATCCAACTAAAAAAGTTTCGGTTTTTAATTCAAAACCATAAATTAAGTCGGAGTTGTGGGAGCTCCAACGCTTAAATAATGTGATTGGAGTGATTGATTTTGGATTGTTAAGATTTAAATGTTGAATCAATGCTTTCATTGTTTCCCCAGTATCATAGATATCATCTACTAGGTATACGTCTTTTCGAGCAATATCTATTTCAATTGATTTAGAAATTGAGACGCTAGTCTGCGTGATACCCGTGTAAGATTTCGCGCGTATAAAGTCTATTTCGCATTCACCTACACGCTTCACCAAGTCCGTAAAAAACATAAAAGCGCCGTTTAAAACGCATATAAATACGGGAGGAAAATCATGTTCTCTTTTTTTAAGATTATGAGCAATTTCACCTACTTTATTTTTTATTTCACTTTCTGTAAATAAAATTTGTTTTTTCATATAATACTTTTGATTTGATTTTTACCTACATAACGTTTTAACGCACCTGACGATTCTAGGAGGATTAAAGTTGGGTAAAATTCAATTCCACAAAATTTTTCTAAATATTCAGAATCGGGAGTTCCCTCTACAACATCCATAAATAATGATTTATTTTTTGTTTTAGCAAATTGTTCTACTAAAGGTTTAACCTCAGAACATGATTTACAGCTAGTAGAATTAAAAAAGAATATTACATCCTTTTTATTATCTAAAGCTTCAATTAATAGTTGTTTATTCATCTGCAATTACATTTAAATGTGTTCAAATCACTTGTTATAGGAGCAATATTTGGAAAATAGTAACAAAATTTAGTTCTTTTATCAATTGTTATTTCTTTATAAAATCCTTTAGGAATAGCTGCTCCAGCTGGTACACGTTTTGGATTAGCATCAAATTCTACTTTAATATAAACTTTTACGTTATTGTTAACTTTTGAAAATTCACGTTCTTGCATTTCAAGTTTTTTCCAAACACCACGATTAAGAGATTGTTGTTGTAAAGCACAATTCATATAACTAAATGTTTCCCATAACATATTTCTATCACAATTTAAAGAGGCTGCTGGAACCATATGACCTTTATCCCATTCATTAGCTTCATAATCTTTACTATCTGAGGTTTTAATACCTTCTTCACCATAAAATTCCATTCCAACCCTAGAAGCCATTCCATGAGGACAAACTACTGTATACCAAATATTTTTTGGTTGTTCAAGTTTTTCTGAGTAATCAATTGTATAATAGGGTGTATTCCAATGAATACTATCATTTAATGTTTGAGCAAATGTTGATACTGAAATTAGTATCAATGTTAAAATTAATATAATTTTTTTCATATAAAGTCGGTGATTATTTGTTTGTCGGTAAAATCTAAATCTTCATAATCTTTACCAGAATAAGATAAATGTAATACTCTAGCTTGTTTAAAGCATATTTGTTTATAAATATTATCCTTTAAAATTCGTTTTGACCAATGAGCATCTGTTGATGCTCCCGGCATCCAAGGTTTAATTGACATTGTTTGATATGGGTATTTTAACCATATATCACGTCTAATACCCGTATAAAACCATCCAGTAAATGCAGTTTCAATAACATCAGGCATACTGTCAATCTCATAAGTTTTAACTATATTATAATGTTTTTTAAATATAGGTAACTTATCACCTTGATTAAAAGTATGGATTTTATTTTGTAAATGAATAGTAGTCCAATCCCAATTTTGTCTCCAAACACCCCAACCTGTTACTATAGGATAATAATTTAATTGGTCTTCAAGAAATTCAAAATCTTTTTTATTAATGACTAAATCATCAGAAACTATAAAATAATTATCAAAATTTGTTTCTTGAATAAATTTATTTATTTCATCATTAAGTTCAAATTCACGATATCCTTTAAACCAAACTTTAGATATATTTAATTTATTAACACATTCTTTAAATGCTGATAGATTTCTAGCATTCATTATCATTAATACATTGTTCATAAACTTTTAGTATAATGATATAATATATCTTCAATAATTTCTAAATCATTTTTACCTTGAATTCCATCAGGATTTTGAAACAAATCAGGAGTATTTTCAGTTCCAAATCTTCCAATATTATATCCAGCATAAAAACGTTGGAAATTTTCTTCTATGCTCCAATAACAATCCACAAAATCATACATTTGATTTTCTTTAAGATAATCATTTGTAATTGAAATTTGACATTCATTATCTTTTTTAAACTTTTCAATAACACACATCCAAGTATGAATTGTTTTTGGATCATTACTATGTAAAGTAAAATTAACTAATTTATGACGAGTATCAAATGCTTCTTTATAAACTATTTCTTGCGTTTTATTATCAGTAATTTCAATATAATAAGGGGCAAAACCTTTATAATAATAAACATAAAAATGATCACTTTTAATATTATGTTCTCCCCAAGGTAAATAAAATTCTTCACTGTTAATAAATTCTTCCTCAATCCAATGTCCTCCAGCACTATTGTGAGCCCATTTTAATTTGTTTTGGTTTTTTGTTTTTTTAATATAAACTCTTGACAAAAAAGAATTTTCAGAATCTAAATTATCATAAACAATTACTTTTAATCCATTAGAATAATCAATTGTAAAAGTATAAGGGAATTGATTTAACGCGTCTTTCATATTTTTAAACTGCTCTCTTTGTATCGTAAGAAATAATGTGATCTCTACCAGTCCAGTTATAACCTACTTCCATGCATTTTTCAATTGAGATAGGATACATATAAATTAATGTTTCACGAGTATCACCTGCTGGCATTAACCATGTTTTATTTTTAGGGATATTCATTTCAACCCTAAAGGCTTCAATTTCTGCTAAACCTGCTTCAGTACCATCCCAAACTGGTTTGTAATGATAATCTGAATGGTAAGCTAAGGTTTGAGTGATTGCTTCTTTATTTAAACGTAATTTATTATGTTGGTCAACCATTTTTTGATCAACCTCTTTACCTGCTGGAGTGAGAACCCCAACCATAGGAACGCTATTGCTAAACTTAGGGCTGAGAGATATAAGACCGATAGGATAATCAGTTTCAACAAAATGACTACCTTCAGTTTCGATAGTGATAAAAATGCCTCTTTCATGTGCAAAATGGGTTAATTCGTTTACTAAATCTGGGTGCATTGTAGGTGAACCTCCAGTTAACATCATTTCTGTAATATGAGGATTTTCATCATATGCCTTAATAATGTCATTAAATGTATAAATACCTTTTTCAGGATGAATACTTGTATACCAAGAATCACACCATCCCCCTTCACCAAACCAACATCTGTGAGTACAACCTGTTGTTCTAACTGCAATTGTTGGTCTTCCTTGTCTACTACCTTCACTTTGAATGCAAGGGTAGATTTCTAACAAAGGTAATTTTTTATTATAGTCGAGAATGCGACTTGGTTTTTTATATTCTTTTTCCATTAGAATTCATATTTAGAATTTGAACGATAATTATTTAAATAATTTTCCATATCTTTTTTAGATAACTGTGCTTGAACATCTAAAGGTTTAACATCTTCTTTATAAAATGCTGTATTTTTTTCATGTTCCCTAAACTCAACTTGAACTATTTTTACACGTCCGTTAGTTTCTTCTTGAATAAAGGTATTTAATTTTTCGTAAATGTATTTTGCGAACTGTTCGGCTCCTGTTGCTGGTATTACTCGTAATTGGATAATTCCATCTTTCCACATTTCCTTAAAATTTTCTAAGTATGGATCATCTTCAGATATAATAACAGTATGGTCAAACATATTATCCATCCATAATTTAGGATTCATACCATCAATAGTACCTTTGGCACGTTTCATACCTCCAAAATCCCATACCCAATTACGTTCGTCTAATTCACCTTCGAACCATACTTTAAAGGATACTCCATAACCATGAAGAAACTGACAATGTGTTCCTTCAGCTTTCCATTGACGAAATACACAACTGTATCCATCAAATATTTTTGTTGATCTAAAACTACCCATTGTTAACAAATCTAATTATATCATTATAACTTTTTACACCTGTAAATCTACGTACTTCTTGTCCATTTTCCACGAGTACTACAGTAGGAATACTTTTAACTCCATATTTTGTAATAAGATCAGCTTCATAATCAATATTAAATTTTTGTACTTGGATTTGGGTTGATACTTGATCCATAATAGGACCTAAGGTTTGGCATGGTACACACCACCCTGCGGAGAAATAAAATAGTTGTTTCATTGTTTTTATTTATAAAATTCGTTTTCGGATATTAATTCAGTACCTTTTTCTTCTATTAAATAAGTGGTACTTTCCTTATTTAATGGTTTTGCTTCATCCCAATTAGAAGAATATACAGGATAACCTCGTTGTAATCCTATAAATACTTCTCCATGTTTGTTAATTACAACATACATGTTTGATGGTGTATATTTTTTTCTTTGTTTAGCCATTATACTAATTCTTCTATAATTCCTATAAGTTCACTGATAACTAAAATAGTTACCCCTAGTCCAATACCAAAAGGTAAAGCAAGGTAACCTGTAATTCTAACTGCTGATTTAAGAAAGCTAATTAGTTGGTGATTTTTTGGATCAGGAAGTTTATCAAAATTAATTTCCTTATGTGATTCTTGCCACACATTCATTTTGGGTTGTTTTTTCTTAGTTTCCATGACTTTCTAATACTTTAGTTACTTCATTTACTACGTGTTCCCATGTTACAATTCCATTTGCATCAGCATATTCTGCAGGATCAGGACGACCTAATTTAATAAACGCTTCTACACGCTCAACAGACGAAGCAGATTTATAATCACTATACCATTTCCTATTAATTTTAATTGGTTTATAAGATGTATTTGTACGTGAATATACTTCATCAAAATCAATACCTAAACATTCACAACATGATGCACCATCTTCTAAAATACCAAATTTATCAGTATCAAGATATGGAGTATAATAAATTACTTTTTCACCACCCCAATTACCTGATAGAAATGCTTGGTAATCAATGTCTCTAAATTCTTGTCTACAGTCAGGATAAACACTGTGGTCACCGCTATGTATCCCCATTGCAATAGCACATTCAGTATTCTTTTGTTCAGCAACTGATAAGGCAACTGCTTGAATAATTGAACTAAATATTTTATTGCGATTTGGAACTACAGTTGCCTTCATATTTTCTTCAGCATAGTGACCTTCAGGTACTTCAGAACCACCTGATACTAATGATGAATTTAATAATTGGGCTAAACCATCTAATTTAATTACTTGATAAGTAATTTTACATCCACCGTAACAATTATTTTCAGTACATTGTGAATTTAAATAATCAACTAATGATTGAGCACGTTCAAGCTCAACGTTGTGTTTTTGACCATAATCAAAGGATAATGCTGTTACTTCGTAGCCATTGGCAAGTAGACGAAGCAGCAAAGTAGAGCTATCCATACCTCCACTTAGTGATAATACTGCTTGTTTTTTCATATTAATATAATTTGTTAGCTAATCTACGTAAAATTTCTAGGTTTCTCAAGCTTATGTTAAAGCGATTTTCCCAAATTTTATCTAATTCTTTTCTAAGCATTTCTTCAAATGCTGGATTTACATCCGGTGATTTTTTTGTTTCTGTTTTCATATTATTTTATATTAGAGAAGTAATAATCTAACCAATCTACAGGATAAACCATGATTTTTCCTTCATATTTAGAATTTTTAACATCTTTTACAGAAATTCTAACCTTTTCAGCTGCAGCGGATTCTGCTACTTTTTTTCCTAGGTCTGAACCTGCAGGATGACCTAAATACTCGTATAAAGATTTATATTCAGTTTGTGTATTCATATTTTATAAATTATTAATAAGTCTAAACATTTCAACATTATTATCAACTAAATCTAAATCTACATTTTCAGTAGCAATATCTTGATAATCATTCATGTTAGCTTTTGGTTTATCAGTTAAACCATAAAAATTATAAGCTTCGCCTTCTAAAGCAGCCATAATTGGATTTGATGTATCAATTGATTCGATACATTCAATACCTTGATACCAACCAAATTCCTGAGGTACTTGACATCCTAATAAATGTACTCTATCATAAGGTGTTAAAATACCTTTTTTATACAAATCAGTAATTACTTTAATACGACCTAATGCTTTACCTAAATTTTTATTTGGATGTTCAACAATTTTATTGTAATAAGAAGCACCATACGAGTATGCAATTTTTTTATAACCTAAATCTTTATAAATGTGAGTACATTCTAATGATTCAGCAAATGACTTTGCTTGAACAACTGCTACTTTAGTAACACCTTCTGGTAGTTCATATTTAGACCAAGCTCGAGCGTTTACAATTGATGCTACTTTATTTTCCCATACATCAGGCACCATAAATTCATTTGGCTCTAATACGTTTATCCAATACATTAAACGCTCATTATCGTATGCTGTACCCAATTCATGAAGTGAATTGTCCATTACAATATAACGACCTTCTGCTTTTGCTTGTATAAAATATGCTTTGTACTCTTCGTTTTGATCTAATAAATGAGGTAAACAATAATCATAATCGTTAAACTCTCTACTATAATTTAATAAACAAAACGGAACTTCGTGTGAAACCTTAATTTTTCTTTTCATAACGCTTAATATATTTGAAATAAATATAATTAAAACTTGGTAAAAATCCAAGCCCACCAGCAATTACTGTAAAAAGAGTTGGATGCCATGTATCACCACAAAACCCAAGAGTATGCCTAATTATTTCTACCATTTTTAAAACATTTCATTTTTACGAGGACGACCTCTTTTACGCTTAATTTGGGGTTGTGCTACTTGAACTACTTTAGTAGGACGATTACGGAAGCTTTTTCTATTTTCAGCTGGTGTAGTACGCATAAACATATAGCATGATTCATAGAAACTCATAATATCACCAGGCCATTGAATTAATCTTTCTTCTAATTCTTCACGTGTAATCTGGAATGATGTTGTAAAAGCATCATATAAAGCTTCTAAGCGTGATGGTTCTTCTTTACTAAAATCTTCCATTAAACGTTTATAACGAGCAAGATCAACAGCTAATATTTCTATTTGTAATTGGTGATCGTGTTTAGTTAAATCAAGTTTATCTAAAGCAGTATATAAAGCAAATTGTGCTTGCCACAAATATGATGATGGATTAAAATCACCATTTAAAATACGTTCTTTAAGTGGTGCTCGTTTACCAAGTGGTACAATTTTATCAGTATGTGTACGCCACCACATAAATTTATTATAGTTAAGAGGTTGAAGCTTTTTAATATGCTTCATAACTACCTCTCGACTATGTTTAATATTACCTTCTTTTATGAAACTATATTGAGCCATATTGTTTTACAAGGGCATCAATTTTTGCTTCTAATTGATTTGCTTTTTCTACCAAAATAGCATGGTAGTGAATTGGATCAATACGATTTGAGTTTTCTGGGTGGTATGCCCATGTTTCTCCAATTTCATTATTTAAATGAATTAAATCATTAACTAAATCAAGGTGCTTGTTTTCGAATTCTTCTCGTGTCATAATTTTATTTTTATTTGAATATAATAAATGTTTTTTAATTCTCCAAATTTAAGTTAAATTTATTCTCCATTGGTTGTAAACTACATCAACATTAATTTTTTTATTAGTGTTTGGGTAGTAGTGAATTAAATACTTTACAAAACGTAAACGTTCTTGAGCTTCTTCCATTAACATTGGATGATTAACTTCAATCATAGCATCATTTAACATACTTTGAATTACTAAACTTATTTTTGTTTCCATAACCTTTATTTCTTATTATGCGTGTAATATACGAACAATTTTTGCAGAAGCCAAATTTTTAATATGACGTCTTTTATAAATTTAAAATGACTTTAAAATGACTAATATTTATACACGTAATATTAGTTTAACCCTAAAACCAAAACAAAAATGAAAAAAATATTATTAATTGGGGTTGTATTAGTTATAACTGCTTGTTCTTCAACTAATTTTGTATCACACAAAATAAGTAAAACTCCTAAAACAACTAGACAAGCACTAATTTATGAAGACCATGTTATAATAGTTACTAAAACTAGATTAACATTAGATGAATATAATAGAATTATAGCTATATCAATACAAAATAAAGAAGAGCGCTATTAAACGCTCTTTTTTTTTAAAAATACGTTATAGTATCGTCGTCTTTTTTATGTTTATCAATATCGTTTATTAACGAATCTTTAGCATAATTATATTGAGTAAAATCTGCAATGTTTTGTAGATTATCATATGATTCAACAATTTTTCTCATATTTTCTATTGATTCTGTATGTTTATTTAGAGTTTTATTATTATCAGTTTCATCAAGTGGAAAATTTTTATCTTCACCATATATATTTTCTTCTGGTTCCTCGTAGTAAAATTTACCTGTTTTAAGATCTACCATTAATGGAGTACCTGTTTGTTTAGATTCTTCGTCTTCAACTAAATTAGCCTCTAACCATTCTTTATCTTCCTCAGTTAATTCATCATGTTTAGGTATCTTACGTAATTGAGTAAAAGCAAAGTTAGCAGCGATTACCAAAGCAATAGCTAATGGATCAAATACAAAGATGATTATCAATAATAACCAGTTAATAATTCGATTCATTTCAACACCGGTTAATTCTGAAAGATATTTAAGTGGACCTAATTCACTAGCAGCATCACCCTTAGTTTTAACTTCAAGGATTTTATTTTCTAAACTAAAAATAGAATCATTTACTACATCTAATTTAGTAGATAATTTTTCATCTGATTTATTAGCTACTTCAATATTTCTAATAGTTGCATTATTTGATCTAATTACTAAATTACCTTTTTTATCAGTATATTGAGTTGTAGATCCTTTTGATAATGTACCTTTTAATTCAGCTAGAGATTGTTTTTCTTTTAATATATTATCTCTATTTTGCTCGTATAAACTTTTTTTAGTTTCTAAAGCAGTAACTTGTTGGGTTACAAAACCATCTTTGTTTGCTGTTTCTTGATATGCTGATGATAGGAAACCATAAATACCCATCGATGTAATTAAAATTAATACAGTACAAGCTATTGTAAGATAAACTTTTAATGTATTATTTAATTTATCCCAATATTGGTATAATAAAGATGCTATTACTAATTTAGCTACCTCAAGTGAAGAAGCCATAATAATCACCTCTAAACTTGCACCAGCAAACAGTTTACTAAGGCCACTAACTGAATAGAAAGCGGCCGAAGCAGAAACTGATAATGCGGAAAGTGCTATTATTAAAGGGAATATTCGTTCTTTAATTTTTTCCATAATTTTTAATTTTTATCCATCACAGGCTTGGCAATCTTCAGATGTTCTAGATCCTAAATCACCTTTAATTACTGAGTCTGTACGGAGATAATATAGTGTTTTAATTCCTAATTTATGAGCTTCTATATGTACCTGATTAATCCATTTTGGTGAATCAGTTGGATCAAATGCTAAGTTCAAGGATTGAGTTTGATCAATATAACGTTGGCGAATTGCTGCTTGTTGTACTAAACCTAACTGATTAATTTCTGGGAATGTTAAGAATACTTCTTTTTCATCTTCACTCAATACATCACTAGGTAAGTTAGCAACTGAACCATTATCTGCTAAAATTTGATCCCAAACTTTATTTGAATTTTTATTTTTATTATTAAGTAATGTTTCCAATTCAGGATTTTTAACAATAAATGTTCCTTTAGCACCATTAAATACATAAACGTTGGCTGGTTGAGGTTCAATACCTGCTGAACAGTTATTTAAACGTGAATTTGATACTGTAGGGGCAATAGCTAACAAGTGTGTATTTCTCATACCTGTACCTTTACACCAAAATGGTTCACCATATTCAGCTGCTAATTGACGTGATGCTGCTTCAGCTTTCATTTTAATATCACTAAAAATAGTATGTGTCCATGCTGTTGAAGCTATTGAATTAAATGGTAGATTCTTTTGTTGTAAGAACGTATGCCACCCCATTACACCTAAACCTAATGCACGACCTTTTTTAGCATGTCTATGAGAACGAATCATTGAATCTTTACCGTTTGTTTTAACGATAAATTCTTCCATTACACCATCTAAGAAATAAACTGCAGTTTCAATTACATCTGTGTTTTTCCATTCATCATATTTAGCTAAATTTAATGAACTTAAACAACAAATAAATGAATGTTCCTCGTCTGTATGTAAAGTGATTTCAGTACAGATATTAGTCATAGAAACATCTAAGTTATTCATTCTATATGCTAAAGGATTATCTTTATTGACGTTATCCTTAAACATAACATATGGTTCACCCGTTTCCACACGTGATTTAAGTATTTCCATCCATAACGACATGGCTTCGCTATCCCTATCATTCAATCGCTTCATAAACGCATCATCTACAACTACACATTGGTGTAAGTTTAGACATTGTCTATTAGGATCACCTTTAGGTCTGCGAATTTGTAAAAATTCTTTAATATCAACATGGTTAATATCTAAGTTTACTGAAGCTGCACCTCTACGTACTGAACCTTGATTAGTTGCAATAATAGTTGAGTCATAAATTTTAGCCCAAGGAACTACTCCTTCTGACTTACCATTTCCAGTAATGTTTGATCCTCGACCTCTAATTCTTGAGAGGGAGATTCCAACGCCTCCACCATACGAGGTGAGGCGCATAAGTTCTGCGTTTGTAAGGCCAATACCTCTGACTGAATCCGGAGTATCGATGCCAAAGCAACTAATCGGTAATCCTCTGTCTGTCCCCGTATTTGAGAGTACTGGGCTTGCAAGTCCAATCCATCCATTCCAAATATATTTAAAAAATTTATTTTCTAAGTCAGGTCGATTTAATCTCGTTGCAACAGCATGAGCGACCCTTCTATATGCTTTTTTAGGAGTTTCTCCTGGTATTAAATATCCTTTTGATATTGTTGATAAAGCTACTTCATCAAAAAATTCAGGATAATCTTTACCACGTTCCCATTGTGTGTAATCTGCTACTAAATTATTGTCCATTGTTTATTTTTAAAAAATATCTGATTCATCCCAATTCATGTGTCCTTTAGAGTAATTAGTTACTCTATTAGCAAAGAAATCTGTGTGTTGTTTACCGGCTGATAAATGATCAAACCATTTCATTCTTTCTACGGCTGTCATATCAATATTTGAAATGATTGATTTATAACCTAAATCACCTAATTTGGTATTAACTCTATTTTTAATAAAGTTTTCTAAATCATATTGTGAACAACCTTCTAAGTCACCAAGTTCATAAATTTTCTTAATAAAATCAAGCTCAAGTTTAAGAGATAATAAAGCAGCTTCATTAATAGCAGCTTCAAGTTCTTGTGTTTTTAACTTTGGATTTTCCTGTAATAATGTTCTAAATAACCAACATCCAGCTTCTGAGTGTAGTGATTCGTCTCTAATAGACCATTCAACGATTTGACCAACACCTTTAAGTTTATTACGCATTTTAAAGCTTAACAATACTGCAAATGAAGAGAACAAATTAACACCTTCTGTAAATGCTGAGAATATAGCTAATGATTTTGCAATTTCGTGAAGATTATTTTCATCAACATGATGATCTCTTACATCCATTAATGTTTGAATTTTAGCCATTGTTGCTTCATCTTCTAAGAATTCATCAAAGTTTTCAAGGCCAAGTGTTTCGTTTAATAATGAATAAGCTTCAGCATGGATTGTTTCAAATGCACCAAATGTTGTAGCCATCATAATAACTTCCGGTTTACGGAACCATTTTGTAACTAATTGAGTCCAATAGTCATTTACAATAGTTTCTGTTTGAGCAAAACCTTTTAAAATCGAGCCAATAATATTTTTTTCCGTTTCATTTAGATTTGATTTCCAATCATTCAAATCACTCATCATAGGCACTTCAGTGTGTAACCAATGTGCTTGTTGTTGTTTAAGCCAAAAATCATAGGCTTCAGGATACTCAAAAGGTTTATACACTAACCTAGGTTTTATAATACTACTTTTCATAATTTTTTATTAAGAGTTAAGGGCAAAAAATTTGTTTCTAAGATCTTTTTTATCCATAGAATCAATTGTACTAAAAGTAGGTTGTGAAGTACTTGTTGAAGTAGTTCCTTCATCTTCATCATTCTCCATACGTTCAGAAACTTCAAAGTGACCCGTAGATGTATCTGCTTTCACATTAAAACTCATCCCATCCATACCATATCTATTTTTCATAATGTGAAATCTACCTGTTCCGTTTACTTTATCCTGACGTTTTCTTGATAAGGATATAGCAACATCAGTGACCATCATTTTATCATATGATCCTGCGGCTTTATCACCTTCAATAATATCATCTTTTGCACCTGCGCGATTTACTTGAGATACAGACCAAACTGGTAATTGTAATTCTCTAGCAAGTGCTTTAGTGCTAATATAAATATCATCTATTTCATCCTTACGCTCACGATTTGTTCTTTTTGAGCGAAGAAGATCTACATAATCAATAATAATCAAATCTGGTTTGAAATCTTGATCTATACATTTTTTAATATGTGATTCAATGGTAGACATTGATGCTTTTCCAGGAGAATATTCTTTAATAATCAATTGTCCTTGTAATTCTAAAATAACTTCTTCTACTTTAGATCTGTATTTTTGTTCGGTAATTCTATTTACTGGAATATTTGTAAAAAATGAATCATAACGACGACCTACATAATCTTCACCTAATTCTAAGGTATAATGTAATACATTGTAACCCATTTTAACTGCATAACCACCTAAAGCAACTAATATCCAAGATTTACCACCTCCAGGATTACCAAATATTAATCCAAAATCACCATTACCTAAACCACCTTGAAGTAATTGATTAAATGGTTCCCAAGGACAAGGTACTACAATTCTATGATCTTCTCTATAACGAGATTCAACTTCTTTATTGTATTCATGACCTACATTTTTGTCTTGACCCGATTTTAATGCGTTATCAATTAATGAACGAATTGAATCATAATCTCCTGCATTTAAAAAATCTACGCTAGTTAATAATGCCCTTTTAAGTTGTTGGTTTTTACAAAAATTAGAAAATTCTTCTTCAACATATTTAAGATCTTCATCTGAAGATTTATATGCTTCACGTAATTGTTCTTTAATTGAAATTTGTAATACTTCGTTGTCAATTTTCTTTAACTCTACTTTCAACACATCCATTGTAGGTGTTGTGTGATATTTTGAGTAATATTTTAAAATTTCTTTAATAATCCATTTGTGGGCGTTATTATCAAAATATTCTTCACTCAGTGCATCATGTATATTAAGTAGAAACTCTTTATGAGTTAAAAGCGAAGATAATACTTTAATTTGGAATCCTGTTCCGTAGGAATTCAAGGAGGTTAATGTCATATATAACTTATTTATTTAAAACTGTTTAGTACTTTAAAGGTATCTTTAATCCAAAATTCTACATTTTTAATCAAGTGCCCTAATCCATCATCGTGGTAAAATCGTAAGAAAGCTTCGCTATTCAAAGCTAAGTTATCAGACTCTGCAAAAGCAGTTAAAAACTCTTTATCACCATCATCTAATAATGGTTTTTTAAGATTCATAATTCTGTAGTTTTGTTCTAATCGCTCTCTTTCAAAAGCAACTCGAGCATAAACAACATGTTCCTTATGTTTTTCTTCTGCAATTCTAAAGATATCATCTAATGTTAAAACTTCAATAGCTAATTCAGGGAATTTCTTTAATAAACCTTTTTCACCTAATCCTTTTACACCTGCTACTTTATCTGAGTTATCACCAAGTAGTATTTTGTATAAAATAAAATTATCTGCTAGAACACCAAATTTTTCTTTAACTGTATCTTTAGTATAGTATTCTTTTTCGATTGGACGATATACAATAACGTCGTCATTTACCAGTTGTATAAAGTCTTTATCCGATGAAACAATAAAGACCTTGGAACCATGCGCCTTTGGAAGAATATCGCTATAATACGCTATAATATCGTCTGCTTCAGCTTTGTCAATTGCGACAGTCCTAACAGGTAAACATTTTAGGTAATGAGCAATACGAACGATTTGATTAATTTTAGCATCATCTTCGTCTTCTAAATCTTCAAATACTTCCCAGTTTGTAATTCGGGTCAAATTACGACCTGATTTATACTCGGGGAGAAGGTTCTTCCTGTTAGTGGAAGAACCAATTCCGTCGAATACTACAAAAACTGATGTTGGTTGGATTTGATTAATTAAAGATCCTAATGAACGCATAAAACCACCTAAACCTCCGACATGCGCTCCTTGAGAATTTACAATATTCATCATTGCAAAATTCCTAAAAAATAGATTTAAACCATCTATTAAAAGTACTCGGTCATACTTTTTAGAGGATACGGTGTCATTCTCCTCAACTACACTGTCAAGAAGTTTAAATAATTCGTTTTTCTTCATATTAATCTGGTTCCTGTGTGAAGATATTTTCTGATTCAAATGAATCATTTTCTTCAAAGATATCAAAATCCATACCACCAAGAATTTTCATCCATTCAGAGGCGTGTGCATCTTTATAGGTTTTAAGTTCCTTATCGTTATCGGTAATGAATCCATGAGGTGTCATAATAATTTTACCTCTTGACTGAACACCATTAATGTGGTTTTTATCAATTTGGAGATTTGTTCGTTTAGCAAATTCAACTTGCTTACCATCTTTAATCGCTTTGATTTTAGATGTACCAGCATTTGAAATATTACCAAATGTTACTACAAACGTAGCATCAAACCACATAGCAAATCCACCTTTATTCATCAACTTTGGTTGACCCATAGGTACTTCTGCTTTTGCTGTCCAAACTTTATTAACACATACTAATGTATTAGTGTAGGGTGAAGACTCTTTACGTGACAGTGTCATTTTTTGATTAACATTGTTACCAAATTGTGTACTCATTGCACCTGCATTCCATTCATTATTGTTTTTATTTGAACGAACTGATAATTCACAAGGTACCGAACCGATTGAGTCCCATAGGAACAATAAATCGTAAGGTAAATTACCTTTTTTCTGTTCATCTAATAAATCAAGAATAAAAGCAGCTACATCTTCAATAGTGTGCAAGGTTTCACGGTCAACATAGATAAAATTACCTTCATAATTCAGGACTTCGCCTGTTGTTTCATCTACAATTTCGTTTACTTGCAAACCCATCATAGTAGCATGCTCCCAATTCCATTTCATTTCGGTAATAATGAACACAGGTAGAACTTTCATTTTTTGAGCAGACACTGCTGCTTCAATCATTGCAGTTGTTTTACCTGTGTCACTATGACCTCGAAGTAGAACAATATGGCCCATAGGAATACCTGGTACGGATGTTACGTCCTGAAATGCCGGACTAAGAGGGATCCATCTTTGGTCTTTAAATTTTACATTTGAATTGAGCATTTTTTTCTCTTTAAACTTAGTCAAATCAAAGTTTGATCTAAGTTCAGAGGATAGAGCAGCCGTCAGCGATTCGCTTTTTTTAGTTTTAGCCATAATGTTTTTTTAGTTTAAAAAGGTGAACCTGTAATTTCTTCTTCGTCTTCGAATAATGCATCAAACTTATCTGCTTTACTTACTTGAGCAGATGCAGGTGTTTTGATTGAATAAGCTTTACCAGTTGTTATTGGTGCTGCTTCTTCTTTTTCATCATCAATGATCGAACCTTCTTCTGGTTCCTCTGGAGTTAACCACTCTTGTAAAGCAGCTTTCATGTCTTCAAACGAATAACGTTTAAACACTTCCATTGGGTTAGGTTGGTTTTCTAACAACGCATTAACTTCATCTTTGCTTGCTGCTAAAGGTGTTTCCTTTACTTTAGGCATAATTGTAGTTTTGTTGTAGTTAGTACCAGTTACTTCAGGACCTACAGTCGTTAAAGTAATGTCGCGTCCGATAGATACATCTGTAAAATCTCCAACGTCTTCGTTATCAGCAAGGTTCAAGAAATCCATGTACAATTCTTTACCAAACTGCCATAATTTAACACCTTCAGATTCTTCACCGCGAACGATTACAGGAACGAAGATACGCATTTTTGGCTCAACTTTTTTAGCTAATCTCCAGTTTTCTTTGTCTGAGGTTTGGCGAAGTTGTTTAGCGAATTCTACAATTGGATCTTTTTCACCCCAGTTAATAGGAGAGACCATTGTGTTTTTACCGATACCATAGTGAAAATACATTTCGGTGAATGGGTTGAGCTTATTGTACTTAGAAGGTACAACACGAACAATTTGTTTGCCAACAGATGGCTTCCAAAACACTGATTTCTTTTCACCCGATTTACCGGACGATTTTGACTGCATTGCTGACAGTCGGCTTTTCATTTCATTTAAATCCATAACTTTATTAATTTTTGTTTGTAACGTTAATATAATAACTATTTTTTAATAATCCAAGTTAAAATAAGCCCTCTTTTGAAGGACTTTTTTAATTTATCTAAATTCTTTAATTTTTTTACCAAGCATACTTTCTAATTCTTCTTTTGATGCCGATGTTGTAAAAACACATTGTATATCTAAACCTTCCATACCGCTTCGTACTTCTAAATCTGTAACTTTTTTTACATCTGGTACTTGATTTAGAAAAGATGTAATTTTTCTAGCTAATTGGGATAATTCTGAAAAGGGTATAGTTACTTCTCCTTCTTCTCCAGCAAAAATAGTATAGTTTTCTCTACTTTTACTAAAGTGAATAAATAGTTCATCAGATGGTATATTAACTTCGTTTAAAAGTTTATTCTCTACTAAGTATTTTTTTAAGTCAAAATTGCTCATTGTGTCTAAATTATTTTATTATAAATACATAAATTTTTACTAAAGTTCAATTATCTTAAAAACTTTTGTATTTAGTTGTTTGATCTCACCATTTTGAGTAAGTAAAATACAATTTTTATAGTGTTGCCAATCTACCCTGAATGATACATCAACTACTCCACCATTTAATTTTTTAATTAAATCGTTTAAAGCGTTGATTGTATATAAAGTGTTGGTTTCTTTCTTTCTATGTACCAAAATGGTATTAACGGGAATATTTTCCACGTTGCCTTGATCCACGTTGTATGTAATTACGTATTCGTTTGTACTCTTCACAAAAAGCACAAACATCTTATTATACATTATACTATATGCATTCGAAATATCCTCAATAAGGAAATCTAATGCATCTTCCGTAACAAATGTACAAAATAACTTGTTGTTCAAATCCGTTGTGTTTAAGTGGGTTGTCTCCCAATACATATTCCTGTTTTTATTGAAAATCGTAGCTTGTTCCATAACCTATTTTTATCTGTAACTGTTTATTTTTAAATATTTCTTTAATATCATCCATTAAATTTTCACTCTCATCGTAATCAAACAAAAAACTATCATAAGTATATAATACTAATTTAGTGTTTTTCCCTCTTAACAATTTGTGTATCCCCATTAATATACAAACATTGGTTGATGTCTCCACGTTTTGTAACATATAATTAAAAAGCTTTTGTGGATTCATGTTTTCCAGTTCGCTTTTTTTAAAGCAATAACTTGAACCCGGCACGATAACTTGTCCTAAGTTATTAAAATCCTTCCAGTTATTATTAATGAATTTTGTTACTTTTTGAAAAAATTCAAGGTGCGCATATTCTTTAAAAACGCCTCCATATAGTTGCTTAAACGTGAGCTCTTTGGCTTCTTTATAGCTTGTCCCATATAGGTCCGCGAATGCTTGGTGGACATCCACATCACCAAAGTCATAGGCAACCAAACGACTAGCGAGATGAGGATGGTATGCACTAATATCGAGCTCCACAAACCCATGACTCGATATAAAGCTCCCCCTTGCGCCATTATCCTTGTTTAGTGCGGCAAAATTAATGCCATTAAAAGAGTTGCTTGGTCTACGTGTTGTTGTACCCAAATTATAGTTGGTGTAGACTCTACCATCCGCGATTGAGTAAAGCGGATTAGTTGGTTTAAAATATTTATAAAACTGTTCTTCATCTATTTTGATTCCGTTTTTTTCGATTCCAAGGAATGCGATTGTGGTTTTGTTGTTGTAAAAGTCAAAGTACGAGGGTAAATCATCGGTAAACTGCGGTTTAACTTTGTTATAAATATGTTCACACACTTCATAATGTTTAGATACCGGTATTACTTTATTGATTTTTGTATAATCCGGATACTTATTTTGGAAGTATGTATGGGTTGGTGTTTGGTCTTGTATATACGGAGGATTGAGTATAGATAGGTCGCGCAGGCCTTTAATTTGAAAATAATATAACGCTGTTTTTTTATCTCGTACCCACAACGCATTTATTCCCGTCAATAACTCGTTTACTAGTGTCTTATTAACGCTTAGAGTCTCGCTATGGTCAATGCATAACATATACCCTTTTGTTTCACTAGACGGTCTAAAGTAAACTAACGATACGTTATTTAAAGCAGGGTGTATTTTATCATGATAAGGAATTATTTCAATGAATGCTTCATTGTAATTCCTATCTATTAGATATTTAATTTGTTCTTGAGACTCTATTAACCAAAACATTTGTCGTAACCATTTTATTATAATATTTAATATAATTAAACTTTAGGTAATCTCCAAGTCTAGGTAGTTTTTTTCTTTTAGATGTTAACTCTACTGTGTTAAAGTTAACTCGTGCTACATCTTCTATATTACCGGTTAATTGCCATGTTAAGTCAAATGGTTCATATAACTGCCATAGTATTTGAGGATCTTTAGCTATTAATTGAGAAAATGTATCTAAATTAATTTCAACGTATTGTATTTCGTTTGTTTTTTTAGCAAATAATCTTCTAAATTCCCCGTTTTGATAATCTTGTTGTGTTGGTAACACTGGATTGTAAGAAGGGATTATAGTGATTGTAGGGGTTGTTGAAGTTAAATTTAAAGAGAGTAATTCCTATTATATGGATTGATTCTGATTACAGTGTTGATTTGGAGTTTCATTCAGTACAAGGACAAGATACTAGTGGTGTATTTGAGGTGTGGGTTTATTATAACAATTGCTTATTAGTAATTCTAATTATAATTCAACCCCATATCAACAGACTTCCAGCTTTAACAATGAATTTAATAAATATGTAAAAACATTTAAACGAAATAAAGATAAATTAAAGTATAGAACTTT
>Ga0208800_1000057_pt1 | contig 21838 bp, 40 predicted proteins | sample ColrivemetaGS541_FD_187619 | JGI IMG/M metagenome (GOLD analysis project Ga0208800, IMG submission 187619) | Estuarine microbial communities from the Columbia River estuary - Freshwater metaG S.541 (SPAdes) (version 2) | ecosystem: Environmental > Aquatic > Marine > Intertidal zone > Estuary ...
ACGAAGTGCGGCAACACCATACAAAGTATCAGATGTAAACAAAGTAGCAAGGTAATCTTGCTTGTACTGTGTTTGTGAGCGGATACCAATTTGCTCAACCAGAACCATAGCGTCCTTGTGACCCATCAAGCAGATACGATCAGTGGTGGAGTTACCAGCACCAGTATCAGCATTGCTAGATGTAAACACAGGGATACCATACAGTTGACCGATTTCACCAGTACGGATTGCATTACCATTACCCACAAAAGCCTGTTCCGTGTAACGGGAAAGACCCATCAACGTATTGCGGCTTGAAGGAGGAATGATAAAGAAACGATTGTCCATAGGAGTATCGTTGTCATCCAAACGTTGAATGGTTCTACGGATAGCGGCATCAGTCAATGCAGAAGCATTAGATGTAGAACTGTTATAAGCAGTAGTACCATCACCGCCAATAAACGCTTTACTCGTGGCAGTAGCAGTTGCGTAGTCGTTAGTACCAACAGTAGCACCATTGAATGCACGACCCAATTGGATCAAGCTGGTGTCTACTTGCTTGGCAAGCGCATAACCCGCATCGGCAGTGTAGAACTGGCGCAAGCTATTCAAGGCTTGTGCTTCAACGATGTCCTCAATGAAACGTGAATATTCAAAGTGCTTGTTAATCAAGACTTGAATTTCTGTCTCAGTATCGGCAATCAGAGTAACGGCAGTAGATGCCGATTTTGCTGTAGCGTTACCACGAGTAGGGGCGGGAATGTGAACAGTGTCACCTTTCTTGCCCTTGAAGTTCATCTTCATTACGATGTTAGCCAAAACAAGATTTTTCTTGTATGCGGCTATGATTTCATCACTCCAAATTTCTGGAATGAACGTTGCTGCGGTGGTTACTGTTACCGCTGGTGTTGGATATGCCATGATTAAATCTCCTAAAACAAATTTTAACGAACCCGTTTTTCTGCGTATGCTTGCATGATTTCATCACTTAAAGCATCGTATCTATTCGGGTCTTGCATTTTCAGCCGAATAAGGTCAGCCCTTCGATATACTTTCTTTGATGATTCACCAGAACCACCTGTATCAACTCCAACAGCCTTTAGAGTTTGCTTGCGTGATACTTCTTCCGCATCACTTACTTGCTTACTCTTTACGCTACGAATTTGCTTATAGGTAGATAGCAATTCATTGGCCGAGTCGTAATCATATCCAGCATCAGCATTCTCAAATATTTTAATGCGAATAGGGCTAGACTTCACCCAATTTGCAAAATCCTGATCTTTGGCAATTTCTCCAAAATCGGGATGTTGATTTGCTAACCTTTGTTGAACTTGTGACCTTTTCAATTCTAGCGTTGCTTGACGCGCAGCCATAATGTCTGGGTGATTATCAACTGTCCTTTGAACTGCCTTCTGTGGATTCTCAAAGAAATCTACTTCAGGCTCTTCCTGTCTAGTCTGTTGTCGTGAACCAAGGTTCTGTTTGATGAGTTCATCGGCTAACTTTCTGACCTCGCCTACTTCTTGTGCTTGACGACCAATCATCAATACCTGATCTTGGTGCATCTTCACAACATCTTCAAGGCTTTTGTTCCTGTAAAGTTCAGGAAGCTCTGAAGTAGGCTTTGCCTTCTGCTCTTCTGCCTCTAACTCGCCCAACTCTTCTTTGTCATTGTCAATCAACATACTTTTTTCCTTTTCCTGCCGTCAATCGGTTGTAGGAGATTCAACTCGGCATAATTGCTTATGAGTTGAGTTTCTGCTCGGCTTTTAACCTATCTAAATGGTTTTTCTCGAACCTTCCATGCGATGATGGAAACGCTCCAGACCACCCTTCTAGCTTAAAAGTTGGCGCAGATAAAATGCGATGAGATTCCTCAAAGCATTCACATACGAAACTTGTTAACTCATAATCAACAAATCTCTCAGTTTTGTGCCCGTTTTTACAGGCAAATTCATACATTCTTCTCATTTAAGTCCTCAAATGCTCTTTCGCTGACTTGTTTCAAGTTCTTCAGCCAAATTAGTATTGAATACTCACCTTTTCTGAATTGTAGACTTTTTTCGTCTGCAATTGTTGAGATATTATTCAAAGGTTCTATCATCTTGTCAACATCTTCCATTAGTTCTCGCCACCCTTGGGTAGCCATCATGGAAAATCTCTCTTCATAATAGGTTTGAAGTTCTGGATTCATTGTTTGGTCATTTGTTTTTCAACAATCTTAGCCTTATTTTTAATATCAGCCTCTTTTAGCATCAATTCAGCAATCTTGACCCGTTTATCAAACTCTCGTGAAGCCAAAGCATCGTCATTAGGAAGGTTCTTGGTGTTAGCCGCCATGCTCTTAGCCTGTAATTCAATAGGCATCAACTGAGCTTCAGTCAAAAACTTCTGAGCCTCTGCTTTATTTTGCTCTGCCTGTGAGGTTTGGACAGCAATCTGTGCTTGTGCTAGTTGCATAGCCAATTGTTGTTGCATTTGCTGTGCTTGTTGGGCTTGTGGATCAGCCTGAGACATCTTATCTAGCATCTCAATCAACTCAAACCTGTTTGACAAGGAAGAATTAGCCATGATGCCCTTCAAAATGATAGGCAAAACAGGTGTATTAGGGCCAAGAGTCTGCAAAAGGGCAATAAACTGCTGTTGCTCATGCTCTCTAGCAATAATACCGAGTGCTGCCGTAGGAATGAACTTCATGTCCACAGTAGGGTAACGCTCTGGATCAAACTGCATATAGCGGTAGGCGGCTTTGGTGATGAAGGGGATCATAAAATCCTCTTGAAAGTTCACCAATGTACGCTTGTATTTCTTAATAATCGAGGCAGTAGCCATTGAAATACCACCCTGACCAGAATCTCTTGCAACGGCAGTAACCATTCCTTGAGAGTCAAGAGTACCTGTTGCCATCAAAAGCATACGTTCAAACTCTTTGGCAGTTGTCAAATTAGAACCATCAGTATTGCCAAACTTAAACGGGAACAGAATCTCATTGGGATTGCCATTTGTCAGGATAGCTTTGCCTGGCTTTACTTCAAACTTAGCACCCCGTGGTAAACGGGTAGCATCCATAGCCATCATTGGGCTAGTTGTCAGAGCAAGTGAATCTAAGTGGCTACGAACTTGGGCATCAATAGCTTTTTGTGAGTTGTAAGCCTTCTCAACAGTACCACGACCCAACAAGCGATTAGGAACTGTATCATCCTGATAGGCAAGAATAGGTCTATCCTTCATCATGTATGGGTTCTTTTCTGCCTTCAAAAGAACACCATCGTTGGCAATTACGACAATAGCCTCAACCAGATCGGAATACTCATCTTGAATACTGTCATCAGGAAACAGGTCTTCTACCTCAGAGCCATCATTCTCAACTTGGTCTAAATATTCTCTAGGAACTAGACCATAGTAGGTCAAAAGTTTAACTTTATCATCTTCGTACTGGGAGACTTCTTGGGTAGGCTCTAAATCCGTATCCATAGAGTCTGTACCGACTTTTACCTTGCGGTAGATACCATCTTCTTGACCTTTTACGATCTTATGGATGGAGACATACTTCTCAATAGCCACACCCATACAGTCATCAATAGATGTTCCATTGGGGTCAAATAAAAAGTTACGGGGATTAACAGGAACAATCTTGACCGCAATTCGGTCTTTTTCTACCACTCCGATAGCGGCTTGCCCAATTTGACCACGTATAGCCTGAGTAGACGGAACAAAGACTTTCTCTGTTTTGACAACAATCTCACCGATACCCGTACCATAAAGTTCAGCAAGTAGCTCAATTTGGTCAATAGACTTGCGAATCTTATCTACTTTAAAGTCTTCCATGAGTTGTGCTTTGATAGCAGCAACATCTAGGGGGCTACCATTGACATCACGAATATCATCTTGAATGTCAAAAAACTCTCCCTGACCAAAGATGGCTTCCATGATCTCGGCATGGCGTGTTTCTACGGCTTGTTGTGTGGCAGGTGTAACGATACGGCTACGCTCAGAGTCTCTTGTCTTGTCTTGGGCATCCCATTCACCATTAAAGATTCTCTCGTACTCTAACCAATCATCAAGACAGTTAACATCTCTCCAATCTCTCCAACGATCACAATGGTTAACAACAAAGTTAACTATTTCCTTGTCGGACTCGGTTGGTTCTTGATATTCCATCTTATACCCCGCTAATAATATCTACTGGTTCCCATTCCTCGGAGTCATCTTCTTCCATATACGAAGTGACAGCAAGTTGGTCAATGTAACTGAGGGAGTCAGGCAAGTCATCATGGACTCCTTGAGCAGGGAACAGGATTAACTGGTCTACAAACTCATCCCAATCTTCTTCCGAATTTAACACAATTCTGCCATGCTCGAACCTACCTTGTAAAGCCCAGATGATTCTGTCTGCTTTTTTTCTATTCCCGTGGGTCAAATCTATGATGTGAGCATAAGTGTTGTTCTTTCGCATCAAGTCCGAAAGATAGGGCAAAACAGCGTTCTTTAGCGCCCCCCTCTCTATACCAACACTCAAAGGGCGGTAGTCCCTGATAGCAATCAATATCTTAGAAGCGGTCTCTCGGATGTCCCAACGCCCATGTTCAATCTTCTCAACAAACCACTTTCCATCGTCTGTAACCTTCACTATCGAGATAGCAGACTCGTCCAGACGCTTCTTAGCATTTGCTGCTTGTTTGGCAACTTCCTCGAATCCCGCTAGGTCAACAGCAATGTAATAGCTTCCATGTTCAGGCTTTACCCCGTATTTGATCCACTCTTCCTTAAAGATGTCAGAACCCGCATTGGTGAACGAAGCCATAAACTCTTGCTTAAAAGCGAAGGAACTCAGGGTCTTTTTAGCGGAATCTATCTCTGCTTGGTCAATCAAGGGGTTATCAGCAGTCGTAAAGTGCCATGACTTCCAATCAGGATCATCTTCTGACTCTCCTAGTTTGAAGGTGTCATAGAACCAATTTCTCCCCTTTGGAGTGCCAATAAAGAGTGCTCTACCCCGTTTATCAGACAAACTCGCTCTTATGACCTGTTCCCATGCTTCAGGTTTTATGTCAGCAACCTCATCGAGAACGGCATAGGTCAAGCTAACGCCACGAAGAGTATCAGGTCTATCAGCACCACGGACGTAGATTCTTGCTCCGTTTATCAGGGTAATGTCTAGATTATTTACATGGGAGGACTGAATAACCTCTCTACCAAGGTCTAGCAGTAAGTCCCAGATAATCTGCCTTGATTGCCCCATAGTTGGACTCACATAAAGAACAGCAGAGCCTTGTGGACACTTGAGTCCTTCAATCAGTAGGGTAACTGCCGCCATACGGGACTTACCGCATCTACGCCCAGCAGCCACAACCTTAAACCTAGTCGTATCTTTAAATACCTCTTGTTGCCAAGGAAGTAAAGAAAAGTTCAGATCAGCCATACTTAGCCTCTACATCTTCAGGTTGTTCAGAGGTGTCAATTATTGTTGGTTCTTGCCCTAAACCAGTGATATTGATGGTTACAGCACTTCTCTGAGACTTGTCTTTCTCAAACAGGCTCACAGGAAGAGTCCTATCAAGACACATCTTCAAAGCTACCAACTGGTGAGGATGCTCATCATTAAGGGCTATCTCAATAACCTTCTGAGCCACATCTTTACCTCCACTCCTAATCATCAGCTCTTTAAGCTCCTTCAGACGTTGATGGTCTGTCTTAGGTAGTACAAGGGGTGGATTGTCAGCAAACCTCTGTATGGTCATCTTGACGCTTCCTTTTGGTCTTCCTCTTCCTCGTTTCAGAGTCGTTTCCATATTACCTTTCATTTAGCTTTTTCAGAATGGGGGCGGGTACACAAATATCTACCAACCCAACCCCCCCCCCCCCATACATCTCACCACCTAGGGTTTCTACCTAAGGGTTTCCACCTACTCGTTTACCCTATCAGGGTTTACCCTTGCCACGTTATGTTAAGTAGTAAAGTACTCTGCTATTTATTATGTTAAGTGGGAAAGAGTGATGCACCTATTCGATGGGACTTGAATCTGTTTAGCATTGTGTTATTCCCTTATGTGTTCTCTTACCTTATCTATTGATTGATCTGAATTGGGGCTGCTAGTTGTTGCGTGGCCTATATTTAAAAAACTCAACGGCATGTCAGGTCTGAAACCCTTGTTGTGCGCCTCCTGGTACACATCCAACACGTTCTCAAAACCACGGCACAAATTACCCTTACCAGCCGCCAATAGAATCATTCGCTGGGGGTTTGTCAGTGTTCGCTGGAAATACTTTGTTGAAGGGTTTGAAGGCCTACCCATGATCTATCCATAAAATAATTTAAATAATTGTACTTTATTAGGGTTTGTCCTAATAGTTTTTTATTTTTTAGGCCATAAAATTACTTTACTTTCAAGTGAAAGTGTCAACTTTAAAAGGTTTCAATATGACAAAAAAGAACTGGTTTGCTACTCTTAGCGAAGCATTAGAAGCTGAGAACTTATCCCATGCATGGCCTTGCACGCCAATTTCATACGGGCAAACTATCGGGTTAACTTATGACGATGGCACAAAACACGGCCATTACATTTCAATTTATAGATGCGAACGGGGTTTGTACGAACGACCAGTTCACTATAAAAGGGGCTAAACCATGAACGACAATCACAAAGATATTGTTGCAGCAATAATCATAGGCTTGTCATTGTGTGCGGGTTTACTTGCATATTTTGATATTTTAGTTAAATAGTTCACTTTTTTTAATAGGCGTATAACATCATGGATAAAATCACACAATCAATAGAATCACTCAATAGGGCTAAAAACGGGGACTCATTAGCCAATTACCAGGCAATTTTGCAAGGGTTTGCCGATAAGGGAATTCCAGCGAATGACATTATTCCCCGTGAAAACGTGTTCACCTATAACGCATGGTTTGCACTCAATAGACAAGTAAGAAAAGGGGAAAAGGGCGTAAAAGTTGTTACATGGATACCCGCTAAAAATAAAGATAGCGAAAACAGTTATATGCTTTGTAGGCGTTCTACTGTATTTCACATTTCACAAACTGATGCTATTCAATAAGGGGCTAAAAATGTTAACAATCACATTACATCAAAAAACCGACAATGACGGATGGCAAACCATAAAATCATTGCCTATTGATAGCTCACAATGGGGTGAAATTGATAGAAGCTGGATTAGTACTCTAATAGAATTGGGTTCTATGGTTATCACAATAGGACACACAATGTATTCTATCGATAAAAACTAGGGTTTGTCTTTATTGCCTGGGGATTGCATTACCTTAAAATTTAGACTGTTAGCCCTTGATCTAGGGGCTAATTGCCTAGCGTTTTGACTAGGGTTTCAACTTTTAAAAGGCTTTCACATGAAATTTTCTATCCAGCGTAAACACATTCGTGCAATGTTGCACCTAGCAGCAAAAAAAGATATTCGCTATTATTTGCAGGGTATCAATATTGTCAGGGACAATCGGGGTACTTATATCGAAGCAACTGATGGTCACATTATGGGCCGTTTGCTTGTCGATGGCATTAGATCAGACACAAAGCAAAATGTTGTTTTGCCTACTGATGCACTATTGAAGCTCAAAGGGACTAAAAAGCAAGGTAACGAATGGTTACATTTTGAGGTCAACGGGTTATCAGTAGAGTGTATTCAGGGTGACTCTACTATTCGATTTTCGGCCCATGATGCAAGGTTTCCCGATACTGATCGAGTGATTCCAATGGGTTTTCCTGATAGTGATTTGAAACCCGCTACTTTTAACCCTGATCTTTTAGTTCGCTTTGTTGACGTATCAGAGGAACTATATGGAAAACGTCAAATTCCAATGATTTTGCAAAGGGGCGATCAATCTTCTATTGCCTGTTTCCCACAAATGGATGATGCGTTTATTGGGGTTATCATGCCAACCCGTGAGTTTTCACCCGCTAAAGTGCCAGCATGGTGCTATTTACCCTCTGTGAAACCCGTAGAAGCCACTGAAACCGCCTAATGCTTAGACTGATAACCCTCTACATGGGGGTTATTGGCCTAGGTGTTTCCCTAGGGTTTAATATTTTTTAAGGTAAACAAAATGCTTGCAATTCATACAAAATACATTCCCGCTTCACAAACTAAAAGCTCACGAATCAAAGCAATTTCAGACAATGGTCAATCTGTCATTGTGTCTTTTAACCATTCATTTGATGGTCATTTAGTGCATTTTGAAGCTGTTAAAGCCCTAGTTATCAAACACAAACTTACATGGGACATTTCAAATATGTGCTACGGGGGTTCAAGTGATGGCAAGGGTTACACGTTTGTTTTCGCTGATTCAAAGGTTTAATTATGCCTAAATACACAATAATTCATGGGTCTATTGCTGCCGTTCAATACGTCACCTTACCCGATGGCGACAAGGTAATTGTCACCGATGCTAGAGATGGCTCAGAGATCGAATTGCCAAAACTGCCATTAGAGGTTCAAGCGGCTGTTAATCGTCAATTTGGCACTATCTTTGCACTGCCATACGATAGCCGACAAGGTTTTATTGATAACTCAATTCCCTTTGATGTAGAGGTGACAGAATGACCTATTACGACAAGGAATTTTCACATTTAGGCGATATTCAAGCAACTTTGCAGCTTAGAAACGAATCAGGGCAAACCCGCTGGATGACCATTTCACCTGAGCAGATCAAGGCAATTTTAGAGATTTTGGACAAAACCGAGGTGACAGCATGAGCCAAATTGAAGCACTCACACAATGCCTGGTGTTGGCCTTAACCGCACCCACTGACCAAAAAGCGCAAATGGCTGCCGAATTAGCGGAACAAATAGCCCACGGGTTAACCAAAAAACAAGTAAACCAGTGCAAACAAGCTGCAATCAAATTATGGGGTGAAGTATGAAAACTTTTCAAATATTTAAAAACGTGTCCTATGAATACTTTATTGAAGCGGAAACATTAGAAGACGCTCAAAATAAGATAATTGAGGAAAACCCTGATTATGAAAGTGAAGAACTAATAGAATGGGTTTTTCTTGATGAACACGATGGGGCAGACTGGAAATATGAGCCAGTTTTGCAAGCAAGCTAAATGATCTATGCTTGCATCGCCTTAATTCTGCGAATACTTGGCGGGAAACGCTAAACCTAAAAGCCCACTTCGGTGGGTTTTTTCTTGTCTCAAGCATACTCACCATTGACCCATGCCAGAAAACGGCTTAAAAGGGGCTTGAATCGCCTCTAGTGGGTATTTCCTCGCTTAGTTTGCGTATGGTTTCATTCAATGCTGCAAGCTCATCCATTTTATAGACGTTCCATAATCTGCGCTGCCCATGGATTCCATTTAAACCGCCCCTGTGACAATCTGCACAAAGTGGCATTGATGTAAACCATTGGCCTTGGTTTATTTCATGGCACTCGCTGGGTGATGATGCTTCACAAATAATGCAAGGCATACCCTTAATTCTAGCAATATGTAATCTCTCGCTAGCGTTGGGTTTAGCCTTGTTTTTGCTTTGCATTATTGGGTTGCTTTAATTTCCATGCGGGCTGAGTATTGTTGGGTTCTCCAAACTTCAATTTTGGCTTGGGCTGCCGTCATAAGCCAGCGATACTTTTCCTCGATCTCTACCGCTTCCCTTATGCCCTCTATTATTTCAATGTATCGAGGATGAGAATAGGCGAATATCTCTTGTTTACCAAGTGTTTCAGTTCCCTTGTGGTTCATTAGTTCGGCTTTACGGGTTTTCCTGTATTCTTCTAAATACATTCTGTCGGCTTTAGCTTTGGCATATAGCGGTGCGGTATCAATTAGGTATTGAATGGCTTTGGTTGGTTCGTTCATGGTTGACCTTTTAATTTAAGACCATGCTCGGCTAGTTTCTCTATTATCTCATTAAGACTTTTTCTGCCCATATTAGGTGTTTTTAATATTCTATTTTGTGTGCAGTTTAATAATTGAGATATTGTGTCAATATCGTCTGCTTTTAAACAATTCCACGTTCTTACAGTTAGATTGAGTTTTTCTAATCCATCAAAAACAATAGACTCAGTTAAAGCCCATTTGTGAATTATTGCATCCCTGCGTTCAAGTACACCCTCTGCAATGTTGTAAGCATCACGGGCTAGGTTATGGGGTAGGTTTTTCAATACTTCTATTGCGATCTGGTCTAGTAGTTCTTCTCTAGTCATGCTTGTCCCCTTGCTCGGATTGCGCTTGCAAGCAAATCAGCATCACATCTGCGATGGTTGGATAAGTCTTTTTTCTGGGCGCGTTCATCACACACCTTTGCACACGCCTCACGTTCTTGTTCTGCTATTAGCTTGGCGAAGCGTAAAAGCCCATCTTCATCAAACTTCAGACCACTTACAGTGTGTTCTATTGCCAACTTAATAATGTCTTCTTTGGTCATGGTTGCCCCTCTACTGCAATAGCTGAACAATCCATGTACCTGTAAAACTCTGCTGAGTTCATCGAAAATATGTAGGCTCTTTGCATTTCTCGGTCTGCCAAGAATAGAAGTTGCCAAGTCATAGCATTTTCATACTCTTTATTGCAGATACATTCCCACATAAAGTACAAATGTTGCGCTGCCATGTAATCAAGATATAGGGTTCTTAAAGCCTTTTTCATACATCCTCCAACTTGTAGTTGAGTTTGTGATTCTGAAACCGCATGGCTGCCTCAATATCTAGCTCTTTGAACTGTTCGTCAGAAAATAGCCCAATGACGTTTCTACCCTCAAACCAAACCTCCCGAATGGACTCGTTATAGGTTGAATCTTCGTCTGATTCATATTCGTAGACGACAGTAACGATCTCGCTACCTGCACCTGTAGTGGTGTTAAATTCCCATGTATTCATAATTTCACTCCTGTTAAAACTGTTAATTTACTCTTGTTTGTTTGTTTTTCTATTGGGATTTACCCTTAGTCCAAACATTCCTTAACGCAAATATCAACACCTGGCAGGGTTGAATAAACCTTCGTAATGTGATGATTGATGATTTGACAATCGTCTTTGTAGACAATGCCGTTCATTCCATCTTCTACACTTTTGAGAATGTTGCTCGAATCTGGTTTCTTGGTTGGCTTCTCTGATCCATTGGCAATGGCTTCTAGGCGCTTTTTAGTGCATGACTTGGGGATTGGCACTCGAATGTAGAGATAAAGGCTAACAGGGGTTTCTAATGGTTCGGAAGCACCCATCGCCTCAATGGCAGCATCTTTGATTAAGGCTTCATAGGTTCTTGTCTTCTCAGGAGTGTATGTACTGACAAAATTACCCCTTTTGACGTACCTTGCCCTTTGTTTGCCAACAGGGTTAGCGTCTACTTTGAATGTAACCATAAATGTCATTTGTTATCCCTCAGTTTGTTCATGCGGTCTCTCAAATCCAAAGTAGCGGACTCTCCTCTGATTCGTTCCAAGTCCACGCACACTCCCTGCCACCAGAGCAATGCTTTGGTTGAGCCAATCGTCAATTTCTTTTGGTTGAATCTGCGTATCCACTCTTGGGCTTCGCAGTTTTTGAAGTGTTCTAATTCTGCTGGTGTCATTTGTAGGCCATTGAAAGTTCATGCACTTTTCCTTAACTGAGCCATTTTCGCCAATACTTCTAGCGGGATGGGAACTGCTTTTTTTGCGTCTTCTGCAATCTTCAGCAAAGCAGGGTCAGGCTCATTACTTCTCGCAACAGTGAGCCTCCCAACGTCATAGGGATTTGGTTTAACGGCTTTTGTGTTGCGTACCCAGTTTCTCCATGTTGCATCCCAATCTAGCTTCACACCTTTCTGACCAGCTTGGGCAACCCAATAATCTTTGAACTGTTCAGCAACCTGACGAACATCTAGGTCTGGTCTTTCCTGAGTAGCCCAATCTCCCATTGATTTACTGAGAAACCAATCTTGGGCGAGGCGTGAGCCACGCTTGTTCTCTTTTATTGGTTTATGGTTAATGGTTACTGGTTCTTGGTTAGGGTTATTTTGGCTTTCATTTGGCAACCCATCAATAACCACTTGGGTTTTCTTTGGTCTACCGCCTAGCTTCCCATTGTTCTTGTTTTTCTCAACTTGCTCTTGATAGTCTTTAATTTCAACTTCAATGCGTTTGTGTGTATACCCTTTTTTGCCTAAAACAAAGAAATCTGCAAGAATATTTCTCAGAAAAGAAACCTCTTCAGAACCCAAACGCAACCGCCTGATAACCACTTGGGTTTCCTCTGGAATGGGTTGTTCATCAAGGTAATACCAATCAATCAACTGGCGGTAAATGCCATGTTCAATGGTTGATAAATGACCTGTATCTTTACGATAATCCGCAATGTTAAATTTGTAATAGTGCATGGCACTTCTCCGCAAATCTCCCAGAAAGAAACTGCGGCAGGAGGGGAGTTCTCTTTTCAGTACGCTCATGACTTCGTACTTAGCCGTGTTTCAAAAAATTATACTAGATAAATTGATTGTTGGTAATTTCATTTGATGGTTGTCTGCCAAGCAATCTTCTAGCCTGAGAGTTCATCACCGCATACTCAGCCTTAGTAAAGATACCTTGGGCATTACGAATGTCAAAGGGATTGAACTTGTCATAAGGCTCATCATTGGCGGCTTTTATGGACTCAATCATGTGGTTTTCTAACGTGTACTTTTGTATCCAAGAACGACCCACTTTAATCTTTTCAACAGTTAATTGTTTCTTACGAATCATTTTCTTGCAAGCAGCAACAATTGATGCTCTTGGGATGCCCGTTAGGTTCTCCATTTCGTATGAAGTTAGTGATCCATTTTGCAGACATTTGATGATTGATTCTTGGGTCATTTGTAAAGGTTCTCCAGGTTGATTTTGCGGTCTAGGTGTATCTCTAATGCTCTACCAAGCAATGCAGTCATAGAAGCGTCTAAGTCCTCTGGGTGGTTAATGTAAGCGTCAGCCATAACCTCGGCAAAACCGAGTAAAGATTTAGCGCAGCTTTGTTCAATTTGTTCAATGTTCATACGCAAATACTAATGTTGTTTTTCTGCAAAACAATAGGGGTTTATCCCTATATAAAAGATTAAAAAGGTATGGCACATTATGGGTGTTGGGCGCTTTCAGGTGCGAAGTCCATCGTGCCAAAAAGTTGCAATGCCATCGAAACTTGTACTCAACTGTGTAATTGCTACTTGCATAAAACAGGGACGAATTGCAAAAACGGACACTTTTAATAATTTAACAGGAGTAAATATGGAAATTACGTTGCGTGACTATTTTGCGGCTAGGGCTATGCCACTCGCCATACAAATAGAAAAAGAAAACACCGAGAAGTGCATCGGAACAAATTGGGTTTGGAATGCAGATGAGGATTACTGCTTTATTGCTGAAATAGCATATAAATTAGCAGATGAAATGCTCAAAGCAAGGGGCAAATATGCCGATTCTTAATGGAAAAAAGGTCATTGACCTAGAAGTAGATGGAGTGGTTAGCGGAGATTACCCAGATTTCTGTGATGCCTACTTTTCGGGTGGATGCTATGAAGATGGGACTGACTTGACAGACGATGAGTTGATTCAACTTGCCAATCTATCTGGTGATGTTCTGTGGGAAATGGCTTTCGAGAGTCTCCACTAATGAAAAGCCTATTCCAAATCTATGTGTCAGAGTTCTCAGACATACACTACTGCCCCTATTGTTTGACAATCAAGGGAGATAAAATAGTTTGCTGCCAAGAAGCAGACTTTATTGAGTTCAAGGATTTATATCCTGAACAACAAAAAGAGATTATTCAACAAGAGTTAGATACAAGGATTTAATCATGGGTGTACATAAAAAGTTAATGGAAGCAAGAATTGCCTTGCAAGCGGCTCCACTTAAAAAGTCAGGCCACAACAAATTTGCAGGGTATCAATACTTTGAGCTTGGAGACTTTCTGCCAACAATCAATCAGATCTTCTACAAGGTTGGTTTGTGCGGTGTAGTGTCATTTGACAAAGAGCTGGCTACTCTGTGTATTACAGACACAGATGATGGCTCACAGATCGTTCTGACAAGCCCTATGGCAGAAGCCAATCTAAAAGGTTGCCATCCAATTCAAAACCTAGGGGCTGTAGAAACGTACACAAGAAGATACCTATGGGTTTCAGCAATGGAAATTGTTGAACACGATGCTCTAGACTCTTCTCCCCCAATGAGAGAAGATAAGGTCATCATTAGCCCAACTCAGGGAGCACAACAGGACATTCCAATCGAGGAATTAAAGTATCTTGAAGAGGTGGCAATAGAATTGATTGCCATGTGTGAGCAAGGTGATCCAAGGGCAGCCTTGGTTAAGTTGGATGAAGAGAACTTAGATAACGAGCAAAAGATCGCTCTATGGACTCTTCTTCCCAGTAAAGTGCGTTCAGCGTTAAAGAAAGCAAAGGAAATGTAATGGAAAAGCGTGACAACTCAGGTGTTCTGTTTAAGAACGATAAGAAGGAATCAGAGAAACATCCTGATTACAAAGGAAATATCACAATCAATGGTCAAGACTTTTGGTTGAGTGCCTGGATCAAAGAAGGCAAAGGCGGTAAGTTCATGGGTTTAGCAGTATCACCCAAAGAAGAGTATCAGCCAAAACAAGCCCCTAAGAAGGCAAGTTTTGACGAGTCTGATTTGCCTTTCTGAGTTAATATAAACCCGAGGGGAGAGCTGTGCAAAGGATTTTCCTAGCTTGCAGACGAGCAGTTTTCCCCTCACCCAATAGGAGTTAATAATGAGTACATTTTTTGATAACATGAATGAGACAGTCGGTAGATTCTTTGGTACGGAGGCGTTTAAACTGGTACGCAAAGAAGACCCTACAACGAGCCATGAGGCGGCTAAAGCAGTTGATACCACCAAGCTAGAAAGAATCGTTTACGAGGCTATCCAGAGCTTCCCAAACGGGTGTATATCGGATGAAGTGTTAGAAGCACTCCCAGACCACCGATATTCCTCTATAACTCCCCGATACAAGGCTCTTTTGCAAAAAGGCTTCATCGAGATTGTAGGAACAAAAGAGGGACGTTCTGGCAGAAATCAGAGGATTATGAGGGCAGCAAAATGATAGAAAAACCACCGCATTCTAAGATTAGTTATCCATCAATTCCCACAGGAATGGGCAAAAATGGCTTTGTGGAATTTAAATGGGAGTCCGGCTCAGATGTGCAGGAGCTTTGGCGCAAGCATGGTTGGACTCCACCTTCAGAGAATATGACTCCACCGCCACCGCAACCAGTTGAAAAATATAAAGAACCTTTTAGGAGAGTTAGGTAAGAAACTCAGTCTTGTTTATGACATTTTAATTTAAGATAAGAACAAAGCAACTTCAGCTTTGCGTCTTTTGACAAGCCCCGCTACCTCTTTACCACCAGCTTTAGTCCACGACATGAAGGCTTCTGCTGCCCCATTCCAATCCTCACGATTAACCTTAATACGAATGGTTGACCTCTGGTAATTGCCTAACCCTGCGTTGTACGCAAAAGATACAACAGAGTCGAATTTGCTTTGATGGTTAACAAGATTAGCAGAAAGTCGAAGAACACCACGTTCAAAACTATTGATGTCAACCTTGAACAGATCGACCAGTTCATCTTTAGACCAAACACGATTGTCTTCCCCTTTAAGTTGGTAGTCAGACCTGATAAGCCCTGTATAACCCTCTTTACGGACGTTTGGGAGGTTTAATTGGTCAGCATACATAGCGTGACCCCATCCAACAGTCCAAATCGCAGCAGAGCACCGATAAGGCTTGTTTCTGTAGCCTTCAAAGAAGTGCATCAAGTCCTCACCAGCCTTGCTGACTTTCATTTCTTAGACCAAGAACGTGAGCCAAACCAAAACCCGATAATTCCTCCAAGCATTGCCATTTCATCGCCAGAGAAAATAATGTCAGTAACTCGGATTAAGTCATCCATGTTGTTGACTAAACTAGGTCTGCTGTAAACATAGTAAGCAATCCATGCGTTAATCGCACATAACTCAAAGATAAAGATGTAAGTGACAATAGGTCTAACAGTACCGACAAAGTTGACAACCCAAGTGCTTGCTTTTTCCATGATCTTCTCATCATGCTTTAGAGCAGCTTCAGTCATCTGGGCATCTGTTTGCATGGCAATCTGGTCTGTACGAATCTCCTCCATTCGCTCTTGAGCCTTAAACCCTTGAGCCATCATCTGTAGTTGTAGTTCTACTTGAACCTTTGCCAAAGCAAGTTCATGCTTTTGGTCATCTTTATTTTGGAAGAATTCTAAGAGTTTTGGTAAGCCAGAAAGCAGCAAACCGCCAAGTGTTGAGAATAGAGATAGCATTACAGTCCAATCTTTCCAAGTAAGAGATTAACAATCTTGTCCGACAAATTGTTAGGGAGAAACTTCAGAAACCCCAAAAAATATTGAGCTACACATCCGTAAACAAATATCTTCAAAGCTAAATCAAATGTTTTTTGATACTCATTCATCGCCCACACTTTACTTTAGCGCACATATCTTGTATCTCAGATATGCCAAATGCAACACCTAACCCAAGTAAAATCAATAAGAAAGCACCAGCAACAATAGCCATCTGCTCTTCTTGTTCCTCTTTCTTTTTCTTAGATTCTTCTTTGGCTTGTCTGGCAGCATGGGCATCTTCTACGTCCATCAACTGAGCACGTTCTTTGATCTTGTTCCAAACGTCTACTTTATTTGCTTGAAAAAACAACATTTGTAGCTCTTTCTCAAACTCACGGGCTTGCTCAAGTGCCATCTCAATCTGTAATGCAGTTCCCATGTTGGAACCACCAGACTTCTTGGCATGAACCATTGCCTTAGTAGCGGTACTTTTGGCATCAAAAAGTTTGCCAATCATAGGCGCAAGAGAGCCTAAGTCTTGAGCTACCTGTGCGGCTTGCTTGACTACCTTGATGGCTGACTGTATGCCAGCTAGAGCTGTCAGAGGGTCTATCATCTCTTATCTACCTTTTGCCATTCAAGGCATACTACTTTGCGGTTGTAAACATCGCCTGTCCATGCCCACCTAACACATCTGTATTCAGTTTTCTCTTTACTAGATACTACCAATGTAAACAATATTGATGACATTAGTAACCATTTCACGGATACGCCCAAAGAATAATGTAGCTACAAAATATGACAAAACAACTGATACAGACTGCCGCAATAATTGCTTCAGCCCAATCAATCATTGTTGATCTTCAGATTGAAATGCGCCTTTAAAACCAAATACTGCGGAAGAACTAAGTGTTGGACTCCATTGGCTTGGGTCGCCCAATAGTTTTAATACTTGATTACGTTCGGCAGTAGGTAATGTAGACAGCAAATCAGCCGCACCTTGAGGAGTCTTCATAGCTTCAGTCAAAGTTTGTAGTGTTTTTGTATTAACAGATTTCTCTAATTCACTAATTACCTTATTTGCTGATGAAGCAAAAACATTTAAATATGATGGTAATCTAATAAATGAAGTTTGTTGTTTTAATAGTTGTGCAAGAGCCGCCTGTCCTGCACTTGCTTGTTCTTTAACAGCTACTTTAGTTAATTGCTTTTGCGCTTCATCACGCAATACAGATAAACTTGAGTCTGCCAATTCAGCAGCAATGTTGTACTTGCCTGGCCCAAGAATTCTCTCGACTTCTTCAGGAGACTCATTCTGAACTAAACGAACAAATCCATCTTTATTTGTTTTCCAAAGTCTAAGTGCCTCACCTGATAATTTACGTTCGGCAATTTTTTCCATGCCTTTTGTGTAATCTGCAAGATATTGACGATAACCTACGCCACCAGCTTCTTCAATTGCGTCAACAATAAGAGGTCTAATATTTCCTAAAACTTTAGATGCAAGATTTCTTTGTGATGTTGCGTCAATGCCTGGTCGTAGTTTTTGTATAGCCGCATTTACGGAATTTTTGCGAATAGCATCCAAAGCAACAATATCTACAATTCCACCACTATTTGTCCATTTAGCAATATCATCGGCAACATTTTTAACAACACCAACTAATACATCATCACCAGCAAATTTGGGATTGTTGGCAATAGAAGAAATCCTTTGTGATAAAGCTAAACCTTCAACTGGTTTAATGCCAACAGATCGCAAAGCATCAGCAGCACCTTGTGCAAAACGAGCACCTTGACCTAAATCTAAAGAAGCATCTGCCGCCTTAGAAGCCCAATTGTCAGCCATCTGAGCAAGATCACCCTTATAGGTATATCTTGTAAATCCAACAGGAATTCCTTTCTTGATTAACTCAAGACGACCTGCCGCTTCTGCCAAGTCTCCAGCCTCAATCAATCTACGAACATCGGCAACTTTAGCCGCAGCTTCAGCACTCAATGCTCCCGCCTTTGCTTCATATTCAGCAACAGCTTTACCAAGGTTTGCACGATTCAATGAAGTTTCTCTTGCTGGAGTCGTAATGGCATTCAAAGCATCCTTTGCTTTTTCTGCAACAGAACGAACTTCAGCCGCACTTTCACCACCCGCTAATTTAGACAAAGCCTTCAAAGAATCTTCTTCATTAAACAACTTAACTTTTCGCAAGAATTGTGGGTCTTGTTGCAGTGCATCATCAATCAATGCTTGCCACTTTGGATTGTTAACAGATGCAGTTATTTCAGCAACACTAGCATTGGGTGGCGCACTTCTTAATGCTGCTAAAACTTCTGGGAGGTCTTTTCCAAGAGACAATTGAGCCAAAGATGCTGCTTTTTGAGCAGGAGCATTAAATACGTCTATTGCTTTACCAATACCTTTAGAAATTATTGGGGCAACAACACGACCACCAGCCTCATAAGTTGCACCTTCAAGCACGTTCTTAACAGGTTGTGTTTGGGCTTCTTCTGGTGTCATTCCACCAAGGTAAATATCACCTAGTTTTAAAGCCTCTTTAGCCATACCATAGCCTAAACCTGCACCGCCAACAATTCCTGCTGGGCCTAATGGTGTGCCTAGTAAACCTCCACCAACAGCACCCATTGCCTCAACTGTGGGGGCAACTACTGGTTTAGCAATGTTGCGATATAGCAACTGGCTTAAACTTAAATTAGGTTGATTCTTTGCCGCAGGAGTAGGCTTACCATAGCCAGGTATTTGTTCTAACAATGGTGCAGGATAACGAGCCGCTAAACGAGCAGTTTCATCAGACTCTTGAGGCTTTAAACCTAAGTATTTATTGGGATCAAACTCTGTAGTTTTGCCAAGGTATGCGTCAGGGTCAAAATCAGCCATGTTACTTAGCTCCTAAACGATTCTTGATTTGTGCAGAGCGAGGATCATTAGGATTTTTATTTGCCCAATCCATTGCGTCCTGATCTTCTTTACTTAAAGTCTTTTTAGGTTGTTCTGTTTTAAAAGCGTATGTCATGTCATAGGCTTCTCTAAGTCGAGTCTTAGAGCCTTGAATATCGCCAATAGCTTGGTCAAGAGCCGCCTTAACGTCTTTAGCATCTTGTTTACGATCAATGGCAGCAAAAGAAGCAGTAAGTTGTTTGCCCTCTTGATTAGACACATTACCCAATGCACCACCAGTTTTGGAGGCATCACGCAAGTCTTGCAATGCTTGGAAACCACCTTTAGCAACAATCTTATCGTAGAGGGCTTGAGCCGCACGACCATTTGCCGTTAGACCAGGCAATCTACCTGCGGCAAAACCTGTGATTTCTGAGAGACCAAGACTATCTCTTAGTTTCTCAATGTCTTTAACAAATGAGTCAGCCTTGCTTTCAAAACTATTGATAGCAGAAGTTGCCTGTGGATATGCCGCTTCACGCTTTTGCTTTTCTTTTGGAGTTAGCAATTCTGCATTAGCCGCTTCTTTCAAAGAAATAGCTAGTTGTGCAATATCTCTTCGAGCATCAGTCTGCATCTGGGCAACTTGAATACGAGTAGCACCTGCTTGTTCTGCCGCATCAATTCTCGCTTGTGCAGCTATTTTGGCAGCTTCGATTTTGGCTTCATTTGCCGCTGTAGAAGTGTCTGTTCTTGCTTGTGTAGCTTCTTTTCTGCTTTGAGCCGCTGTTAAAGCCGCCAAAACCTTTTCTGGTGGGCCGTATTTGGTTAGAACGCCAATAACTTGATCTTGAGTTGCATCAGAGCCAAGTTTAGACAACTCAGAACGCAAGTCTTGTTCTTGTTTGATAGACAATTGAGTCTTAGCTGCAGTAGCCAAGGATGACTGTTCTGCTGCCCGTCTTTGTTGTGTTTGAGCCATCTCACCTTGTGCTTGACGAGCATATTGAGCCAAAGCCATAGCACCTTGTTGATCTCCAGCTTGTGCCAACATCTGAGCACCTTTTAGGATTGACTCAGGATTAGTCTGATCTATTTGTTTAGCAATAGCATTTCTAGCACTAATCATTTGTAATTGTGGGTCTTCTATGCCCATAGCACCCGCAAAGCCACGACCTAGCTGACCCACACTAGCCTGTAATCCCGCTTGAGCCGCAGCACCAGGCGATAGCTGTGCCAGTGCTATTCCACGATTTAAATCTTGGTTATATTGTTGGTTTTGATACATTTGTGGAGTCAAACCAAATAGACCCGCTACTATATTTTCTGCCATGATGAGTCCTTATAAATATAAGCCAAGGTCTACATTGCCATAAGCCAAACCAGTTCCAAAGCCTGATGCGCCTGGTGCAGTTTGACTAAATGCTGATTGCAATCCACCGTTAAACAAACCACTCAATGCTTGACCAAACTGAGCATTAGGGTTTCCTGCTGCTATTAAACTTTGAGCCGCTAAGTTTCTAGTTGCATCAGCTTTTGTTGCCAACTCAGTGCTGTATTTAGCACCTTCTAAACCAAATTGCCCAATTTTTGCGCCTGCTGCGCCAGTCTTTTCTGCAAGACCGGTACTCATTGTGAATGGTTGTTGAGCCAAAGTTTCAAGGTTTTTAATTTCACCCAAAGCAGTTGTATAAGGAGCATATGCGGCTTGTTGACCAGAATAATAGTTGCCCATAGCTGTAGAACCCCGATCAAGCAACCCCGCACCAAACAACACATCTTTTTGACCCAATTGTTGAGCATTAGCCGCCAATTGAGCTTCTTGCGTAGCCCGAGCGTTGTACAGAGCTTGCAATTCAGGAGTAGTAGCACCCAAAGTGCCGCCTTGAGCAACAGAGAGACCACCACGGCCTTGTTGTTGCAGTTTGTTTTGCAGAGTAGCTAGTTCTAACTCTCTGCCTGGTTGCAACAAAGCCATCTGTTGATTCAGATAGTTTTGTGCCACAGATTGTGGAGATTGAGCAATATACTGATTGCCTAAACTAAACAAACTCTGTGCGCCAGTTTGAAGTGGTGCAAACTGACCTTGTGCGGCTTCTGCTTGTGTAATCCCTTGATCTGCCAATTTAACAAATCTGTCTTGCGCTGCTTTAGCTTCAGGACTTAGTGTGTAACCTGCGCTTGTTAATTGACCTGTAACTGGATCAGTTTGGAACTGTGAAGAACCAAACCTAGTCGTCATGCCAATAGGTTTAAATTGAGCCGCTTGTTTAGCAGCAGCAGTTTCAGCGTCAATCTTTGCTTGTGCTTGTTGAGCTGCTTCTTTTGATTGCTGCATCTGAAGCAAATTGCCTGCTGTACCAAGTCCACCAGAAATTAAGCCTCCAAGCGTACTAGTACCAGTTCCTCCAGTAATAGCTCCAGTAACTAAATTTGTACCAATACCCGTTAAAAGACCTGTACCTGTACCCGCAGTAGTTGTAGCCGCAGTAGTAGCCGCAGTTGTTGTAGCTGCAGTAGTTGTTCCCGCAGCAGCGGCAGCAGCCGCAGCAGCAGCGGCATCAGCCGCGATCTTTGCAGTCGCAAGGTCTGCAGCCGCTTTAGCCGCTACTGCATCTGCTGCAGCTTTTGTAGCCGCATCTGCAGTAGCC
>Ga0208800_1000060_pt1 | contig 20974 bp, 20 predicted proteins | sample ColrivemetaGS541_FD_187619 | JGI IMG/M metagenome (GOLD analysis project Ga0208800, IMG submission 187619) | Estuarine microbial communities from the Columbia River estuary - Freshwater metaG S.541 (SPAdes) (version 2) | ecosystem: Environmental > Aquatic > Marine > Intertidal zone > Estuary ...
TTATTCACGCAGATATTCTTGCTGAACCTTGGCAAGTAACAAAACAAATTAAGAACAGTAATGTATATCTATGTCTAAGTGATATTGCTGGTTGGCGCAGTAATATTATTGGTTATGGCTACAGAACACTACGCAATCAACTTGGATCGGTTGTTGAACATTTAAAGAAAAATAACTGTGTTGGTATAGTTGACTATAAGGACCCTGCTACGGATTTACAACTGCTACAAGAGTTCAATGAATTCTTAACATTCCTAAAACAAAAACCACAATGACAAAACCCTATAAACTTTTAACCTCTGATATTGTAGATAAAGAAAAAGGTATATTAAACAATACCTTTGTGAGATTTATTGGACCAGCTGACAGCATCTTCTCTATGTTTATTAGAAGTTTTGGCTATAGACAGTTATCTCCTGATAACACTCTTAACTTTCACAAGTACGAATTTATTATCTATGATAAAAATCCAAAACATATTGCAATGTTTAAACATATGCTTACTTGGGATGGTATACTCGATGAAGATAATGCCTTTAAAAACTTTAATGATCATTTAGACCTAGGCAAAGCTATTTTAAAACTACAAGGAACACCTTTTCCAAGAAATAGTACTTTGGGAATGTCAAGTCGCCATGGCTTTAATGACTTTACTGCTATGTGGGAACTCTTTAAAAACAGCAAATTTACATTTATTAACATAGATGTTATACACAGCAACAACCAATTCTGTGATATTCTGAATAATTTGAAAAATATTAAAATACCTAATGGACAATTTCTTAAATTGGATTTTAATAAAAATGATTACGATCCAGAAGTTTATAACGAAGCCATTAACAATATTTTACACATGCTTTGGCTTAAGAGCTTTAAAGAATATCAAAGCGTAGTAGAATTAACAGACAATAATAATGTTTCCTACGAAGACTTTGCCGGTAAACTATATGCTAAATTAAATCCAACATTTTGTATCCTGCCTTGGATGCACGTTCAATACAAACCCAGCGGTCAATCAAAACCTTGCTGTCGTTATGACAATAATAAAGAAGACCGCGATTATCAAGAATACTTAAAAAATCCAGAAGAACGTCAAGATAATTTATCAGAATTATTTTTAGATAGAGCTAAGAACCTTGTTATACAAAAAAGTACTATTGAGGAAACATTCAACAGTACATATTGGGATAAAGCAAGAACATTAACACAAGAAAATAAACCAATTAGCGGTTGTTATAAATGTTATGCTGAAGAACAAGTGCCAGGAGAAGTATCAGTATCAATGCGTCTAGGTTCAAATATTATGTATAATAATGGCTATTTACATAAAAAGCCTAACTTTGCTAAACCTAGCTTGGAATTTTTAGAAGTGGGTTTTGGTAACTATTGTAATCTTGCTTGTCTAAGTTGTAACAGCAGTTTAAGTACTACTTGGTATGACAACGAAGTCGAATTAAATGAAGTAGCCAGTCCAGGTATTAAGAGAATGGTATTTCCTAAACTAGATAATATACGTTTCGACTTAAACAAAGAAACGTTGGAAAGTCTAAAACTAGTAAAATTTACTGGAGGTGAGCCTATGATCAATCCAGAGTTTATTAAGTTTATTGACTTAATCTGTGAAAAAGGTCACCCTGAAAATATTAGCTTAGAAATTTATACTAATTGTAGTTATATTCCTGCCCCAAAATTACTGGCTAACTTAGTTAAGTTTAAAAATATTCAATTAAATTTAAGCATTGACGCTTATGGTGTTACTAATGATTATGTACGCTACGGCAGCAAATGGGATGGCGATAATAAACAAACAGTTAGTCGAGCAATCGATTTTTGGCTTGAGCAAGGCGTAAACAACAAGAGCATTAATATTATCATGTCAACTACTTTGAGTATTCTAAATGTTTTTGAAATACCTAAACTTATGCCTTGGTGGATGAAGAAATTTAAAGATAGTGGCAACAAAGTAGTTGTTCATAGAAAAGGAACATTGCCCACAGAATACGAAGGTTTCTTTAAATTACAAATGGCATTTGATCCTAGCTATATTGATATGAATATATTGCCACAAGACTACTATAAAGACATTGAAAAGTGGAGCGACGAATACGAAGCAAACTTTACAAAAGAATATCCTGATTTAGAATTTATACCAGAATCTATTAGCGCAAGTTTGAACAAACTTAAGAATACAATTAAGAGAAGCAAAGGCGATCCTAAAAATGCTAGGCTTCTACTAGAGTATTTGGCTAAGATGGACAAAATCAGGAATAACTCTGCTGAAGCTAGTATCCCTGAAGTTGTTAGTAAAGTTAAAGAATACTTGCTAGCTCAGGATAAACCTCAATAAAACTAGTAGCATTCTGCTTATCCATGAAGTTGATATACTCCGCAGTTTCTGCAAGGTCTGCGGAGTAGTCTTCTGCGTTCATATAGTTAACTACATAATCACCATAACGAACAATCCTGCGCTTTTGCTGAGCAACTAATTTTTCTTTAGTCCATTGGCTATGCGTCCATAGTGCAGGATCGTCTAAAGTTAATTTAAAATCATTCCAATCCTGTGTAATCTTTGCTTTAATATCCTTGGGTAATACTTTGGGATTAATGGGCCTTGGATACTGTACAAGACTAGTATGGAACAATCCTCCTGCGGCATTAACAAACTTAACAATATCAACTAATCTAGTAATATTGTAGATGCTAACAGTTGTAGTTAGACTCATTTCAATATTTTTAAGTTCGTGTAATTTTTGTACATTGGCTACAATCTTGTTAATATCGCCATAGGTTCTAAAGTAACTGAATGTAGTATCGTCACCATCAATACTTACACGCAGAATAATCTTTTTAAACTTAGGCCAATGATCTAATACGTTATAGTAACCTAATCCTAATGCTACTAGATTACTGTTATAACTTAATGTTATATTCTGGGCATGATCTGCCATGGCGTCAATCATTTCCCAATGACGTTTTTGTTGTAATGGTTCACCGCCAGCAATTAATACTTCACGCAGGTGCGGGATAGCGTTTTTAAATTCTTCAAAACTACGTTCAGGCAAGCTGATATGTTTCTTTTCCAGTCTCCCAGCACCGTGCTTGGTAAAGAATGTTTTAACTTCTGGATCTTTAAATGCCAATACTTCCCACTGGCTACTATAGGTAGGACTGCAATGTCTGCAACGTAGATTACAAGTATTGTCAAAACGTATTTCAATGCTCTGCGGTTCATATGGCATTGAATAGTTTTCTTTATTGACTTTGCTAATTACTTCTTCAAAGTCTATGTTATAGCTATCTTTGTATGTTTCATTACAAGTTTGTCTTGTACTAGCTACACCGCTGTCCTCGAAGTCCCAGCAACTACGACAGCCAGTAGGGCGTTCATCATTTAATACTGCACGACGTAGTTCGCGAGTTTCGTTGCTGTTCCAGATTTCACTTAAACTTTGACTGCGATAATCACCAATACGATCAGGATAACGCCAGCAGGCGCCGACTTTGCCTTCGTGCTTGATGTTTTGATGTATAAAAGGCATTATACAGAATGTTTTGCTTGTTGTCATACGGTTATTTTGATTTCAATATGCTTTCTTTTTCCATCTTATCATTTACATACAGGGTTGTATTTTCTTGGTTGCCGCAAGTATGTAAGCAAGTAATAAGATTTCCGTTTTCTATTGTTTCGTTCCACTTCGAACTTATATTATACTGTTTTTTAAGTATGTTGTCTACTGATTGTATATTCAAATCAAAATCTTTTAAATTATAATTTTCGTTTAAGTTCCATGCTCCGGGACTGTCATGTGTATGCGTGCCTAAATAACAGCAGGGCATGAGCATGCCATTTGCTGCCAAATATACCTCCTGTCGTTCTAAACTCTTACAGTTTATCTTATTATTGTTTAACTTTGAATACTGTTTTAGATCGAACTTAAACAATGTAATTGGTACATGTTCTTCCTTGCCTACATTTGTATGCCTAAACTGTTCTTGCTCTGGAGGCTCTAACGTAAACACATGTTTACCTTCCACCATAACTTTAAAGTCTTTTTTACCTCTAAACTTTTGAGTAACTTTAAGTCTAAACTTAACTCCCAAGTCTTTGGCCAATTGTTTAGCCGTTTCAACTTGATGCTCATTGTGTTTAAATGCGATAAAGTTCCATTGCGCCGCACCGCCAGAGGCTACATAGGCTTGCAAATTGTCATAAACTTTATCGTACTTAACACCAATTCTATACTTCTCTAATGATTCGTTGTCTGTACCATCTAAAGCAAAGTTAATTAGAACGTTGGGACGAGCCATGCTTGCCCACCAATCTTCACTGCGATAGCCTCCGTTAGTGTCTATACTAACACTTTTACATCCGTTATCCATTAAGTAGTTAACAAACTCAGGTAATAGTTTGTTTAAGCAAGGATCTCCATAGACCCCACTGAAGTATACATGTTCTAATTGACCAGCAAAATCTTTAGTAAACAACTTATAAAAGACATCCGCAGTTAAATCACCTTCTACTAAGTCCGGCTGTACAAATCCGTGCCCCGTGTATCTGCTACACATGGGACACTGACTGTTACAACGGCTGCTTGCTTCAACGTGTACTATTCTAATGTTTTCTTTTTCTATCATTTTTTAATTGTAGACATCATTGATAATCCGCATTTCATCGTTACGCCGCTTGCTGGGAAATTAACTCCGGCATGTGCTTGGCAACGATCAAAGACGATAATGCCGCCGCGCTTCCAATTATATATGCCTTCTAGTTCAAAGCCTTCTAACCACTTTTTATTAAAGTGTCTGAAATATCTATTGTATATTTCATCACTGATTGTTTGTTTATTCCAATCAACTTCCCATATGCTTCCGTCACGATTGTAGCATACTAAATTATCATAATTACGTACAGTATAGAATACATTTGTATCATACTTGGGATCGCCTTTGGCAAAGTTTGTTCCGTACATTAGGAATCTATTTTTGAAGATTGCTGTTCCACAATCTAATTCCGCATCTTCTCCCTTGTTCTTATCACAGACCCATAATGGAATAATAAACTGTTTACCAGGAACGCTGTCGCTGTCTTTTAATGTGTTAGGATTTCCTGTATCGATGTGTAAGTTATACGGAGTAGCAGTAATTAAGAAGTTGCCTTCCCATATTGTTTCGTTGGTTAGTTCAGGAATAACTTCTTTTAGTTTACCAAAAAACTTATCTTGTATTCTTTTATTATCAACATTAAAGTGCAATGTTCCATTGCGTTTAACTCTGCGACTACGATGTTCACGGTGCATTAAATCCTCTAGCCAAATTAGATCTTCTTCGTCGAAGACGTTGTCTTCGGCATAGCTGGTATTGCTCCATGTGCTCATCCAGGTTGAATGTTCTGCAGAATCTACTGGAATAAATTCTTTAATTAAATTGTCTCCTGGTACGTATTCTAAATCAACCATAATATTGTTCCTTTATTTGTTTGTAGATATGCTCTGCTAAAAATTGATTTGCATCATGATCGAAATGCTGACAAGTTCCTATGGGGAACTTATTGTATCGCAAAAAACTATAAACATTTTGATTAACACCTTTAAATAAAAGATCTATAAATGGTATTTGAATACCAAATTGTATTTTTTCAATTCCGTCTAATAAGTTTATCATATTAAAAAAATAATGTTCAATGTTCAAAGATTTCAATAGAGTATGTAGCATCAATATTTGCTGATTGATAATTTTTTTATCATAATTATCATTTTGAAAATAATTATAATATGTTTCTAAAAATTCTTTCTTTTTTATATCTGCAATAAATGCTTCATCTTTGAGTGTCCAATGTGATACACATTTTTGATTATTGTTTGATATCGGAAACTCTGTTCTAGATAGTTCTGTAATAGAAAATATTACAACTAAGCTGTCGGCTGAATTATTTTTTAAAAAATTTATTAACTCTCTAACAGATCTATCATTACTGCCGCCTTCTAAGCCTAAGTTAATGCTGGATTTAAAATTACCTAGCTTTTCTAACTTGTTAACCCAACTGCGTTCGTGACAGGAAGCAATATTATAGTCTCCTTCATAAGAACCGTAAACATGACTACATCCAATACCTACTAGTGTCTTATTTTCAAACATCTTTAAATAAATCCTTGTATTCAGGAAATGTTAGATAAAAATCTTTGTGTCTATTTTTATCTATACCATCTATCCTACTCTTTGTTTCAGTTAATAAATGAGAAGAATCTTGCATATTCATAGTATTTAATAAATGTTCCAATTCTTTGTAATCACTGTAATACTCATTATAATGATTTATGATTGTTTGTTTAATATCTGCAGGCAAAATACTAGGATGCATCCAATCAATGCCGTTCACTGGCTGTATTTGTAAATGACTTCTTTTTATTAATTTTTCGTCTATTAAAAATTTGTATAGTCTAGGAAAATGTAACATATTCCAAAATGTAATCACAGGTGATAACTGTAGTACTACATGCGGTAATGTTTCGACAATTGTCTTAAGATTGTTGTATATATCATTCCATTTGCCGCCATCCCTTATATATTCAAATTGATCCCAGCCTGCATCTACACTTACATTTATTAGTACATTTGGAAATTTCTTCCAATAATCTAAAATGTTTTTATTGCCCAAAGACAAATGAGTTAAGTTTGAATTATACAACAGTTCAACTTGATTTTCAACTCCATGCTTTAACAATAAATCTAATATAGTATAGTGCTCTTTAAGTAGTATAGGTTCGCCGCCACAGGAATAAACTTTTCTAATATTCTGTATATTATTTTCAAAGAATTCAAAAAAGTCATCTACATTGTCATCATTTACATTTTTAACTAAAACTTTATCCATGGGCCAGTTATATAAATTTGTCCACTCTTCTGCTATTCTGCTACTTTCTTGCGGACCGCAATAGTGACATCTCAAGTTACATAAGTTACTAAATCGAATATCGTATGAGTAATAATTTTCATTATTTAATAGTTCTTCTTCCGTAGTAAATTTTTCTAACTCAGCTTTAAGAAAATTATTCATATTACTTCTATAAGTATCTTGATTTCCAAAAGAATTTGATTTACATGCCGAACAACTATCAGGTAACGTATCGCTGTTTAAAAATTGTCGTCTAAACTCTATAAGTTTATCATTTTTATTAGAAAAAATATCACTGTAAAGATCTTTATTTGTATTACCATATTCGTATTCGTGATTGACACAGCAAGGTATGGCTGCGCCATCGGGAAACACACAGGAATGTAAAAAGGGTAAAGAACAAAAACCCGATGATGCTAATAGTTTATCGGATAATGTTGTCATAGATATATTTTGCAATGTATTCGCTGGCATCGTGGTCGAAATGGTTTGTATTGTCTGGTTTAAAATTTAATTTCTTAACGCAGTCAATTACATTACCTTTATAACTTTCAACATAAAACTCTAACAATGGAATACTAGACTTTATATCAACTAGGTCTTCATCAGTACATAACATATTAATAAAGTAATGTTCAATATTTAAAGATTTTAAAAAAATATCTAACATTACTAGTCGTTGTTTTATTAACTTCTTTTGAAATTCATGACTATAATATTCAGAATAGAACTGCTTGATAAACTTTTGATAACTTATATCTGTGTTTATACCAGGATCTGTCTGCCATAACCCTGCTTTAGTTATTTCATAAGTAACAAGATCGGATCTTATCTTTAGTAATTCTAGTCTAGATAACTCTGTAAGAGCAAATATCACAACTAAATTTTCTGTGTCATTGTACTCTAGATAGTCTAGTAATACTCTGATTGATCTGTCATTACTTCCTCCAGGAGCTGCCAAGTTAATACTAGATTTAAAATTACCCAGGGTTTCTAATTTTTTGACCCAGCTACGGTTGTGACAAATCCATGCATCTGAAGAATCTTCTGCGATATATTGTTCGCCGTATTCTCCGAATGTATGACTGCATCCTAGTCCTAACAATGTTTTCCCTTTAAACATCCTTAAAGATATCTTTCATCTCTGGAAATGTTGTATAAAAATCAGTGCCTCGCTGTTTATCTAATAACTCAATATATTCTTTCATTTCAGGTAAACGATTGCTCCAGTCTTCGCTTTTAGCAAACTTAACCATGCCGCGCAGTCTACTAATTCCGTAGTCAGCGTTCAGCCACTGTTCTTCTGTGACCTTACCTTTGTGCCATGAAGGTACACCTAGTTGCCAGTTTGCCTTCCACCACGGGATGAACTCTTCATACTTACGTTCAATTTCATCTTTAAACCATGCTGGCAATATCTTAACATTTAAATGTGGTGGATGATATACAAAGTGATAATTGACTCCGCCAGCGCCAAACGGCCACATGTTAATCTTCTTAAATCCATGCTCTAGTTTCCATTTTAGAAACTCAGGAATGTAATAAATGTTTAACGCTTGTACAGCACATGCTATGGATACTTCTACATTTTTTCCTGTTTCGTTGTCTAACTGCTTAAATGCTTCTAAGTTTCGTTCCCACTTACTAGGATAACGAATGTAATCATTACGATCTTCGATGGCATCAACGCTATAGTGATAACGAACCAATTTAAAATGACTCCATAGTTCAAATAAATCTTCGCGCCATTCTACGCCATTGCTGTTGTAACGAATTTCCATGTCTTTAGCATAGCCACGCTTAATACATTCTTCTAGAATAGCATAATGCTCTTCGATGATTAAAGGCTCTCCGCCGGCAAAGTAAAGCTGTTTCATGTTAGGGATCTGTTCCCATAGCTGTTCCCAAAATTGAGGATTATTTTTATGCCAATTGTAGCTAGCACCATTTTCCTTGCCCTTGTTGCCCCATTGCATACTATCTTTAAGTGTTTCATTTTGCACTTTAGGATACATTTGTTGCCATTCCGGAACCCATAAGCTACTGTCATGTGGACTGCACATTACGCAGGCTAAATTGCATTTAGTACCAAAGCGCATGTCAATATAAGCAATATGTGGAGGTACAGCACCATCTTCTTGTGTATCTGATAATAGCTTGTCTAAATTAACACGTTCACTCCAATACTTTGTTTCCCATTCACGTTTACTTTTGTGCCCTTCACGTTCTTCTTTATAGCACTTAGTACAGCTAGCGGGTTCTTCGCCTGCCAGCATCTTAAGTCTAGTATTTTTCATATAGTCATTGTTCCAACTACTAAGGAAATCTGTGTGATTCAAGTTAGCAGGCTTGCCGTCGGCATTTTTAAGAATGCCTACTTCGCCGCCGTGTTCTTTATCATTGGTTGGTCCCACTGAACTTGCATTAGCAGTACAGCATACACGCATATGGCCGTTAGGGCGTGTGCTTAGATGTACCCATGGCAGGATACAAAAGGTTTTACTTGGGAGTTCTTTCATAGTAGTATTTAATCTAAGAACATTGAAATTATGTTCTTAACTGCAATCTAGCTAATGGGTTTTCTGGATTGTTTTCGCCACAAACAGTTACACAAGTAGAAAATGGTTGATCAGTTGACCAACTTGCTTCTAATTTTTCATAGGCCAATTTGATATCTTCTTTATTGTTAGTAATGAATATGCGATGATAGTCGTCACCCATAAAGTATTTTAAAGCATCGTGTCTACCTTTATCTGTGACCATCCAACAGCAAGGAGTCACTAAGCCTGTAAATTCTATAAATGCGCTAGGATGTTTTTTACAATAAGCGTTTATTTTTTCTGTCATAAAAATCCTGTTCTATTTCTCTAAAAGGCCTAGATATTGTTAACCACTTTTCAATGTTAACCATACTTTGTTGTAAAAAGAATTTATCAAATCCTAATTCAACACTCTTATCATAAGCAATGTCTATAGTGTCTTCGTTATAGGAAAATACTAAGTGTTTCCATTCAATACTAGTCTTTTTGTTTAATTTCTTTTTAGTTTTAATAACTGTTTTAACTGCAAGTTCAACATCTTCCCAATCCGAGTTAACCCTGTATTTGTTATAGTTTTCTGGACTTCCGTCGATGCTGAATATTAGTATATCATTGTCTAACAATTCTGTGGCTAGTTTTGTCCAGAAGTCTATGCTTTTTCCGCTGCCATTTGTTTGTATTTCTAATTGACAACTAGGATTTTGTGTTTTTATTGCGCGAACTAGTCCTACAAAATCTTTTGAGTATATTGGATCTCCCCAATTACCGCAAAATAGTATTTTATTTGGATTACATTCCAATAAAAACTTTTTAAAGTAGTCAACATCTAAGTCAAACATACTTTGAATATATCTACCACCTAGAGTAGTTCTTGCACATTCGGCACAGAGTAATCTACATCTATTTGTTAAACCAACATGTAAATCTGAAAAATTTATCATAGTACTGTATATTGCCCTATAGGTAAAACTTCTAATTTCTTAACGTTACATACTTCTGTACAACGGTGAATTCGATGTTCTTTAGATGTTCCGTGTTCATATGAATTCCAACTAGAAACTAGATCATTGGTAAAAAATTCATGTTGTAATATTTTACCAATACTATGTTTACTAATATCATTCCAATCATCGCTGCCATATGCTTCAAACAATCGTTGATTTAAAAGATCTACTTTCCCGGCATCTAATGACATTAAGCCGTTATGCAAGAAGCAACAAGGCCATAACTTATTATTAAATCCAATAAAATACATTTTCTTTGTTTGATTATTACATTGTATTTCATTGTGTACTGATTTAGCTAATTTATTGTTAATGTCGTCTATTGTACTAACATTATTTCTTCTATGTATATTACTTACTTTAATCTTTTGAATTAATTCTAATCCTAGTCCAGTTGCTTCGCTTCTGTCATGTCTACTCATAAACTCGCTAAAACCCATCTTCATACTCAGTTCTTTAGCATCCATGATTTGATGTTCATTCCACGGAAATATTAAGTATTGCCATCCAGCATTGCCACCGGCATCAATAAATGCTTTGGCATTTTCCATGATCTTTGACCACGTAGTGTTTTGTCTATATATATGATTAGTATCTTCCATGCCATCTATGCTGAACTTTACTACGTGTCTGTGATTTTTCTGTAATACATGAGCTAACTTTGTCCAATATTCTGCATTACGAAGGCTTGAATTTGTGTGTATTAATATGTTATATTTTCTTACTGTGCTAGCGAAGTCAAGGAATTCTAAAAACTCTGGGTGCATCAACGGATCGTCGATTGTTCCACAAAACTCTAATTCTTCTACTGAGCTAAATTCAGGTGCTAGTAATATCTTTTTAAATGTATCAAAAGAAATATATTGCTTTTCTGGAATAACAAATTTCTTTTCATTGTATGTATTTGAATCTGTGCGTACACAACCCAAGCAAAGTGCGTTACACATACTGCTTAATTCAAATTGTAATTTTTTAGTGTTATTTAAGTAGTTCATGGAGCTTCTTTTGTAATCAATACATCAGCAGTACACATGCACCACTGATCTTTACAAACGGTTGATGTAGTATTTAATCCTGTAAAATCTTCTATCGTTCCCATGAACCCTGCGTGACTACAAGCAGCTTGTCTTATTAGCCAATTTGAATTGATAAACAAATGATCAGCGCCCATTCTGCAATTCCATCCGATGAAATTATTTTTTCTATTGTTAACAAAGTCCACTTCATCTACAGGATTAGTTGAATCATCTTCGTAAATTGCAAACGTATTTCCGTATTGCTTATCTTGTGCAAAACTTTTAACGCCGCCTTTGAATACTACATTGCTATGTTTTTCTAACCACGCCAATTGCTCAGTATCGTATTCATAACTAGAATCTGCTTGTAAACTGTCGCGTTTAAATACTCTACTAGCGCCTAATGTAACATTGTCCATGGCAGCAAACTTATGGTAAGCATTTAAAGACTTATCCCATAGTGGCGGATACATTAGTGTAAATACACCTACATTTGTTTGTGTGCCAATGTAAGCAACTTTATCAAATATTTCTTCGTCTATAACAGTTTCAGGATGATAACTTACAGTTACTTTAAATATCTTATGTGCATATTGTTCCCACCAATCTAGACTGCGACTGCCGTTGGTGTTAACATACGCATACCAGCCTGCATCGTTGATAAAGTCTATTAATGTTTCAAATACTGGGCTAATTGTGGGTTCGCCACCGTTGATAAAGATATGCACACCTCTATCGCCTGCTTGTGCTTTTAGCTTGTTTAGAAAGTTTAGTACAATCTCTTTGTCTTTGTCTTTGTCTTTAAATATATTTGTTCCCCTATGTAACATAGGAGGACAATAACTACAGTGATAGGTACAAAGAGTATTCAAAGTCCAATCAATGGTCAATCTATTTGAATCGTTGTATATTTTAATTGGTTTCATATATTATCAAACCATTGTTGATATTCGGGAAAAACTGTAGTCCAATCTGTTTTTCTTATACGATCTAAGTTAGTAATAGAGGGTTTAAATATTTTTGCATTTTCTATATCATTGTTAATGAAATTTTTCAATACATTAAATTCTCTAAAGAGATGTTGCTTTTGAGTTTGAATTATGTAATCTTCTACTTTTATAAGTTCGGGTATAAATGACTCATTTAATATATTCATTCTCAAGTACTTTTGATTTACTGTGCCGTAAACTAGTTCTATATTTTGCGAAACAAAGAATTTAATAAAGTCGATAGCGTTAACTACGCTAAAGACATTGAAAGTGGGCTTAATAGTTACATTAGCAAATCTTTTATGTATATTAAAATTGTTTAGAAATACATTCCATTCGAGTCCTTGTCTAACATATTCTGCACGTTCTTCAATGTTTTCGAGACTTATTCCAATCTCTAAACGAATCTTATATTCTTTTTGTAATGGTATAATTTTGTCATAAAATTTTAACAATACATCTTCTTTACTATTTCCGTTAGTACTTAGTTGCAGTACAAGTCGTCGATTTTTATCTTTGGTAACAAACGCCTTTATCGCTCGTTCTATATTCTCTTCAAATTGATTCATAATAAACGGTTCCCCGCCTGTTATACTTAGAATTAATTCTTGCTTTTCTAATGGTAAATTATCTATAAAATCAATTATGTGCGAAAACTCTATTGCAATTTCTTTTGTCTTTTTATTGACTGCTATGACATCACCAGTTTCGTAGTCTAACCATTCTCCAAATTGTGCTATAGTAGAACTCAATACCGGAAAGCAATACATACAACTTTGATTACACAATGAAGACAATTGAACATTAAATTTAACTGAAGCATCGTACCTAGCAACATCAGCTGTTCTGTCTTGATTTTTTATCAATCGCCAACTTCTTTGACCTTTGCTTTCGTAGTCCCAACAGTCTCTGCATGAAGCAGTTTTAATGTTGTTGGCTATTTCTGTTCTTGCTTTAACTGTTGCTTTATTATTATCGAATATTTTATATCCGTGTTTTTGCATTTCAATTTTTTTAGGCTCATATGCTAGTTCGTATTTACAACAATGCAAAATTTTATTGTCAATTAAACTCACGTCATATGCATTAGTTATTAATGCACATTCAATGGAATTATTTTCTTGATTCATGGCAGATATGCCCATTCAACACACTCTAATATATCACAAGTAGGAACTTTAAAATCTTTAATAGTTAAGTCAATAATTGAAGATTTAGTTTCTATTGCTTGTGTTATTTTATCTAGTACTACTTTATTATTTTCTTTAGACAAATGACATTGACGTATATCATTCATAAATTTATTATCGAACACTTCTCCAAAACTTCTGCCGCCATTTAGTTCGTCTATTTTTAATGTTTCATTTTCAAAATTAAAAATATCAATTAATGGAATCTTTGAATTTGGAACAGAGTGATCATCAAAGCACGGAATAAAAATAGTGTAATTTGAAAATCTCATTGCTTTTTCTACTATTGCTTCTCTAATCAAATATTCATAAATTTCATTTGTTCCGACATCAAAGTAAGCATCAGCATAGTCGAATAATTTATTTGCCAATTCTTTTTGTTCTAAAGTTAGAATAGGAGTCTCTTGTTTGTTTATGTTATTTCTAGTAATATAAACATCAGTCTTATTATGAAAATAAGGTTTGCATATCTCTTCTAGTTGTGGGAAGTCGATTCTACCTAAATTAGTAACTAAAAATATATTAACATCATATAGATCTTTGTACTTTAAAAAATCACTATAAGTACTAATAAAAGATTTTCCTATTTTTGAGTAGTTTTTTAAAAATTTTACGCCAGATAGTTGTCTAAGTAAATGCGGCCATGAATAATTTTTATCATCAGCAATACCTTCGGCATTTATACAACCAAAACTATCTCCGTAAATTGCTATATTCATTTAAATTGTTCCCTAAAGGCATCGTATTTATTGCCGCATGTCTTGGCACAGACAGCTAACTTGCCTTCGGCACAACTTGGCTTATCCCACGATTCTGGAATTACTTCTTGTATAAACTTACCATTAATTACGTCATTCAACTCATATTTACGCAAGTCTAGTGAATCTAGTCCTGCTTGATCAATAGCATCCCAGATTTGACCTCCACGCTGTTTCCAATACCAAACATACATCTGTCCGGCTGTCCAGCAACATGGTTGTAAATATCCTTCTGCTGTGATGTAAATGCTTTTCTCTTCTGCAACTTTACATTTAACTTCTACAGAGTCCCAGTACTTTTCCATGTCTTTTTTCTTACTGGGATCTAAGTTAAACTTCTGAGCACCCATCTTGCCTTCCAGTTCAGCAACAGTTGAAATGAAATCCATTTTAATTTCGCCTTTATCTTTGCTTAGGCTTTCTAATTGCTTTAGTGCGGCGTTTTGATATTCTGGATTCTTTGGCATACTTAATAGTGTAGTTTCATTGCCTTTGCGATTACCTGCTTGGTGGTCTGCTTTAACTGCACCCCTAGTATTACTAAAGAATCTATTTGACTTTTTAACATTAAACTTTTCAAAGCCCATACTTTCTGCTAATGCTCTTGCTTCCTCAATCTGATGTTCGTTATGTCCAAATACGATAAAGTCCCAACGGGCTCTACCGCCAGCTTTAATGAAAGCTTCTGCGTTACGTATGATGTTTTTCCATACTGTGCCCTGTCTGTATAAATGATTGGTGTCTTCTAGGCCGTCTACGCTGAATACAACATAGTGATTCTTGCCCATGGCTGCTGGTAATCTACTCCACCATTCGGGAGTTTTAGCACTGGCATTTGTGTGAAAGCTGAGTTGCATCTTAGCATTGTGACTGCGAACGTACTCGAATATTTCTAGTGTATCTCTGGCGCTGATAGGATCACCATAGTTACCACACATATACAATCTTTTTAATTGTGCAATAAACTCAGGTTTTAAAATTATTCGAACATCATCTAAACTTAGTTCAGCATCATGTAGTTGTGGATTTACTTCTCCACCGTTGATGTTTCTAGCGCATTGAGGACAACTAGCGTTACAGCGTTCTGTTACTTCTAAGTGTACTGTGGTAATTTCATCTGCATTGTACATTATTTTATACCATAGCTCATAAATCGTTTATACTTAGGAAAAGACATGTCTCCTCTAAAGAATGATTCAGACAACGGATATTTTTTAACAAAATCTGGTAAATTAATACTGGGATTAATATGCTCTGGAATTAAGTCAGAACTATTCGATTGAATTAAGACCGTTGTTCCTGATTTAAGTTTGTTGAACCAAGTATTATCCATATGCTCGGCACTTGTATTAATAATTAAATCAAACTCAACCATGTAGCCTTCCAACATAAAATTACCTTGATTGTCTATACATTCTTCGATATTTTTATTTTCTATAATAATGCCGGGGTTCATTATTTTTGCAAGATTGTTAACAGACTTGTCTGGGTCAATAGAATACATTTGATTATATATGATATCTTTTAGGAATAAATCATGATGACTTAACCAGCCACCTATCAATAATATATTGTTAAAATTTAATTTAAATTTGGATAATACCTCTCCCATCCAAATTTTACCCAGGACTTGACTTTTACTAAACACAGTTGTTAATGTTGATTCATCAGTGGTAAGGATGCTAATTTCATATAGTTTTTTTATTAATATATCGTCGGGCCAAATTGAATGCATTACACCAATTAATTCATTTGTAAATAGCATATCGCGTGAACATATATTGGTATAAAAGTTTAGTCGATCTTCTCTGCCCTGTGTTTGGCAAGATGTATAATCATATGATATAAGCTCTTTCAATGGCCATGGCTTTGATTCGCCAGTAGAGTATTTTAAATTAATAATATTTCTTATAAAACGTTTCTTTTCGTTGTCATTAATATAATTAAAAAACTTTTCGAGGCCAAATAGCCATACTAATTTATCTTCATTCATTTATTCCACACCAATCTTTAAATTTATCCTCTAACCATGCAAAATTGTTTACTAATGTAAAATCTGCATTTTTAGATTTTGCATAAGCAACTCCTTCACGGGCGCCTTGTATTGCAAAATAGCCGTATTGTGTTTCTAGACCTGCTTCGCCCCACATGGTTAGTCTTTCTTGACTTTCTTGATCATTGTTATTCTTATTAATACCTGCACTGAGTTTGACTGCTTCTCTAAATGCTGTTCGCCATGTGCTATAAGGATTGTAATTAAATCTATGTTCTGTGGCAAGTATGTTTAACTTAATGTAACTATCAGCTAATGTAGTAGTCATATCAGGACGATCTAAACGTTCTGCACTAAAACAATCTTTGCTAAACAACTTGATACCACCATGCCCGTATATCAATCCATTAACAGGATTCTTACTGCGGAATACGGCTACACTCTTTGGTGTTAGTTCTATATTTTTATCAAATGTAAAACTATCCACTATCCACGAATCAGCATCTACTACATAAAACCTATCGCCTTCACAGAGACTGGCTATGTGTTTATGACTTTCAAATATATTCCCAACTGCGGCAATCGCTTGAGCATCTTTAGACTTAGTCTGTAGTCTTTCCCAATTTTCATTGAGATTTGCTTCATTGGTATATAAAAAATAAATAGGTATCATATTAATACTGAGGTAAAGTAAATCCATATAACGGCAATGCGCTTTGATTTAATAATGCAGGCCAACCTACGCCTTTGCCCGGACTGATGTGAACATGCTTAAACCAAATACTTTGATCGGCATCCAACTCAATCAATGGCAATTTTAATTTTTTTATTAAATCTGTCATAAGTTTATGACTGTGGTCATTAAGATATTCGCCCTGATTAGTTTTTTTTAATTCATTTTGCCAAAACTCGTCAAACCATGCGTAATCAGAAATAACAGTATGGTCAAAGTTTTTAATATACAGCATACTGGCAGCTAATCTAGCACCGTAGATAACCCAATCACCGTTTTCAACATCGCGACCAACTGTCATCCATATTAACCACCGAGCAAAATTAGCAGGATACATTTTATGTTTAAAATCTTTAAGAGGAACTTTCTTGCCTTGATCAAGGCCCATTTTAACGCCTTCCCTGAAGCCTGCTCTAAATGCTTGCTTGGCACTGGCATTGTTCATAACCATACCATACGTGTTATTCATTTGCTTGTATTGTTCTGGATCCCAACAAAAATCTACATTATGAGTGTCATCACCTTCACTGGCAGCTTCGTGACTTTTCATGTTCATGACATGTTTAGTATACCATAACTTGACCCCGCCATTGCCGTAGACTAGGCCATTGACAATATTACGACTGCTCCAACTTAAAGTTGCTTCTTTGATTTCGGGGACAATTTCAATGCTCTTTTTCCATATCTCTTTATCTACCCGGCAGTCAGCATCGATTGTAAAAAATCTTTTTGTTCTTGCTGTGGTTGCCGCAGTTTTGTGTGCGGCGTCGAAACCTTTAACTCCGTGGACTCTGTGAATCAAGTCTGGTTTAGGATGATTTGCTTTTAAATATTCAAAGTTTTCATCTGCGTTAGGTTCATCGAAACTTAGAAAAACTACAGGCATAGTTTTTAATTCTAGTATTTCTACCTTAGGTACCTTGGGTTCCTTCTTATTAAAAAGGGTATTATCTAAAGAATCTATTAAACTCATTTTTCATCCAATCGTAATCATTAATCAATTTTAATTTTTTGCTGTTATCAGCAAACTCAGTTCCGTACTTTTTACCTTGTATTGCACCTTGTATGCAATACTCCCCAAACTTTTTATCTTTTCCCACAGTAGTCCATATATACAATCGCTGTTCCGCTTGGTCTTGCAGATAGTTTATTTCTTCAAAGGACAAATCATATTTTATTTCTTTGTTAGTCAAATTTGTAACTAGTTTAGTACATTCACGAAATGCACTTCTAAATGTACTAAACTCATCATAGTTAAATGCTGTGATATTACTAATTTCTTCAAAGACTTTTGTTTTTAGACCGAAGCCTGTGGTGAAATCAATTACATCTTTGTTGTCACATAATAAAGGTTGCTTAGGTAATATTTTAACACCTCCGTGACCATAAATCAAGTCATTTATTGGATTTATACTACTCCAAACACAGATATAATTACTTTGTGCATCATGCCACCATTTGTTATATTTACTAGGAGTAAACGTAAAATCAAAATCTTCTACTATAATAGCATCGCTGTCTACTACATAAAAATTATTGGTAAAACTTCTCCGAGCACATTCTTGATGTGCGGCGGCAAAACCTTTTATACCATTGACTCGTCTAGCGTTTGGTACTAGCTCTTTAAGTTTAGCATAGTTTTCATCTGCGTATGGTTCGTTGTAACTAAGGAAAAAAACATCTAGCATTATACTAGTATTTAATAATTTTACTCACGTTACTACAGGAACATTGTACTTTAAATAGAAGTCTTGGGCATCTTGGATATTATTAACCATGGGTTGACCTTTAATATTCAAACTGGTGTTTAGTAACATCGGACAACCAGTGAGACTGTACCAATCTTCTAACAGCTTTCTAAATCCAGGACTGTCATTCTTACTCACAGTTTGTACACGGCTAGTTCCATCTCGGTGTATAATCGCAGGAAACTCGTCGGGCTTTGTACATTTGGCAACAAACTGCATGAATGGGCTGGCTGTTATACCTTGGGGCATATCAAAGTATTCGTGTACATGTTCTTCTAAGATTGCTGGTGCAAATGGTCTGAATTGTTGTCTACGTTTGATTGCATTAACTGTGTCTTTGATTTCTGGTCCTCGTGGGTCTGCCAATAGACTACGATGGCCAAGTGCTCTAGGGCCAAACTCAGCCTTTCCGCTAGCCACTCCCACAATTTTATCTTTTGTAAGTATGCTAATAGTTTCATCAACTGGATATTCCTTTCCCATGTTAGTGCCGAGATATGCTCCGGGCCACGTAACTTGCTCGCCAAAGAAGGCGGCAACTGCTCCAACACTACTTCCAGCATCTCCTGGATTTGGCATAATCCATACTCGATCCCAATCGCCTGTTATTTCACTGTTGGCTACACAGTTAAGAGCACAGCCGCCCATTAGTACAATGTTCTTACTGGGTAAGTTTGTTCTAGCCCAATGACTAATACCTTGTAGTATTTCAGTGTACACTTGTTGAACTGCGGCGGCAATATCAAATGTGTCTTGTTCACGTAATAAATCTAGTCGCCAATCCGGGCAACCACGATGTAAGTTACGTTTGAACTTAACTTCTGGTCCGTTGATTACACTAAAGAAATCTTCGTATATATTGGCTTTATATTTGTTGGCGTCACCATAAGCTGCCATGCCCATTAGAATGTATTCTTCTTCATTGGGTTTTAATCCAATACGTTGTGTCATGGCACTGAACCAAAGTCCTAGACTATCAGGATAACCTTGTGTGTAAACTTTCTTCAAGTCGTTACCTTGACCTTGCCATACTGTTAGTGTTTCAAACTCACCAATACTGTCAATGACAACAACTGTAGCATCTGCTAACCCGCTGGTATAATAACCTGCGGCAGCATGACTTTTATGATGCTCGCCAATGTGTAAAGGTTGTGTTAAATTATATTTTGCAAGGTATGTCCTAACATCATTCTCTTTAGTTCTATCGCCTTGCCCTGCCATAAATTGCCTAGCAGTTTTTAAGTCAGGATTTTCGTACCAAACAATTAAATCCGGCTTACCGTATTGTTCAGCATCTTGTATAATTCCCGTACACAAGTCTCCGTCATTTTTAATGCCAGAATATCTTTCGCTGTGTGCCGCAAATTGTAATTGTTTATCATGCCAAACGCTGACCGCGGCGTCATGACTGTTGGCACTAATTCCCCAAATGTTCATCGGTATATAAAAGGATCTCGACGACGTAGTTCTTCAAGTTTCTTTTTCAATTGAATTTGAAATTTTACGTCAGGATGTGTATGATCGAATGTTTTATAATGATCTAATAATTCTTCTATTTTTCTAGTTAACTTAGCGTTGAATGCATTAGCATCTATGCCGGCAATAATATCTTTGTATGTTTGGCTACTAAACAAATAATGTCCGCTGACACTAACTGCAATATCTCGATCAGTTACGCCTTCTGCAACCCAACGTTGCCAATAGTTTTGACTGTAAACTAAATCAGAGAATGTCTCCCATAAATCTTTAGGTGCAAACTCTTTTAATAAATTTGTTTGCATAACACCTAATTGAGGAGCAATATTTAAACTATCCAACCCTGCATCTATTCTCTGTTGTATATCATGGGCAGTAAAGTAGTCTGCATTGTGTTCTTTGAACATAAAGCCGGCTGCACGTATTTGTTTACTGATTTCACGATTACGTTCTATATCAAACGTGCCAGCCTGGCTGTCTTTGGTTAGACTTCCTGTTTGAGTGACAAAGAATTTAATATTGTTCTTATAAGGATTTAAAAATCCCAACTGTATATCTATTCTAGCAAGACTACTATTGATATCGATACCAGTGTTATCTTCGCTGCCAAACTCTAACATTATATTAGGATTTAA
>Ga0208800_1000067_pt1 | contig 19897 bp, 22 predicted proteins | sample ColrivemetaGS541_FD_187619 | JGI IMG/M metagenome (GOLD analysis project Ga0208800, IMG submission 187619) | Estuarine microbial communities from the Columbia River estuary - Freshwater metaG S.541 (SPAdes) (version 2) | ecosystem: Environmental > Aquatic > Marine > Intertidal zone > Estuary ...
CAAGTCCTTGTAGTGGAACACAAATTAATTGTGACCCTAATCAATTACAACAAATTTAAAAAAAAAGAATAAAACAAAATAAACAGATATTTATATAAAAAAGAAAAATTATGGTAATTACATTCACATTACAAGCAGCTTATTCAGGTGCAACCTATGTGGCCGGACCTTTTAACATATCAGGTACAACAAATACGGGAACAGTTACGGAATTGGCTACAGGTTTAACAAAAAACCAATTATTAACTGGATACACAATTTCCGATATAAACGACGCTACAACAGGTGGAACAATTAATAGTACGGGAACGTGTTCAAATTCAGTACCTTGGTTGGCTAACCCTGTGGTAGAACCAACTCCAGCAACATATGATTGTATTAGTGGAACTTGTGTTGAGGTGGAAGGACTTGGAGGTACATACTCAAACTTATCTGCTTGTCAGGCGGATTGTACGGCGAACCCTTGTTTCATCGAAGGTACTAATATCACATTAGCTGACGGTTCACAAGTATTAATTGAAACATTACAAGTTGGCGATGTTTTAAAATCATTCGCAATTGATACCTTACCGTTATATTCTGACGATGACACAGTATTAACAACTTGGAATACAGAAAATTTAACAGGTACCGCATCAACAGCATCAATTATTTCAATCACACCAGTTCAAGTTAGTGAAATTATTGTTATTAATAATTTATTAAAAACAACACTAAATCACAAACATTTAGTTAAACACGGAGGTGTTTGGTCATTCACTTCAGCACATAATGTTGTTGTTGGAGATATAATGATAGACATCAACAATAATGAAGTTGAAGTAACATCTATTGAAACTCAACAAGTTGAGAAAACAGTTTACAAAATGGATGTTGAAACACTTGACGTATTCTACGCTGAGAACATATTAACCCACAATCTTAAACCACCAACAGATGGGTCATACGATTGTACCCCTAGTGGTTGTACCGCAGCGGTTGATGGGGATTACCAAACATTACAGGACTGTCAAAACGCTCCTTGTATTCAAAACATAGCGTAATCAAAAAATCAATTTATATTTTAAAAAACCCCTTCACAAAAGGGGTTTTTTTGTTTAAATTTTATATGGTTGTATTTATGGTTATATGAGTTTCAAAATAAGATTAAATAACATTAGTGTACCTACGGGTAATCAGTTTAAAGTGTTCTACAAATTGAATAGTAGAACACCTGGTAACGTTACGTCTCAAGGTGATGTAAATTGGGGTACATTATATGGAACTTATACGGGTGGAACCACAACAAATGTTGAAATTGATTTTTTACCTATAATAGCTTCACCATTTGGTAAACAACATTGGTTTAAAATTTTAGATACAGTAACAGGTAGTTACATTATTGAAAACATTTATATTCACGAATATGAATATTATTATTATTGTGATCATTGTTGTGATTTTTCAGGTGGAACGGCATCATTTGTAATATATGATGTTACCAATACTCCAACACCAACACCTAGTCCGACGGCAACTAATACACCAACACCAACGGCAACCAGTACACCAACACCTACACCAACACCTACATCGACTAATACACCAACCCCAACGGTTACAGCAACTAACACACCAACCCCTACACCGACCTTACCTGTAACAGGTTTAGTTTGGGCAACTACGAATAATGTTAGTGGGGCAACACAATGTGCTGATGCTGGTTGGGTAATTTCAAATGGTAACCTATCGATTAGATATAACATTTCTGATTCCTCTAATTGTGGAGGTACTTGTAATTTAACTCAAATAGGAACGGCAACCGCAACAATTACAGTTGGAGGTTTTGACACATATTTAGGTTTAAATTTTGTTGGTTCAGGTGAATCACAAGATGCTGGGTACGAAAAAATATCATTTAAATTGGACAATACTTTAATTGCTAGCGCAACTTCCCAAGATTTAAATGGTAATTGTGCTATGGTTCCAGTGGTTCAGACTTACAATGTTGCTCCACCTTATTTATTATTGGCGGGAACTGTTCACACTTTATTAATTGAATTTACCACTAATGACCCTCAATATCACGTAGATGGATTTTACCAAGCTAATTTAAGTTTTACATAATAAAATAATAATAATAATGAACAGAATATTATATAACGGTAGAGAAAGAGATAGAAGGGGACATAACGCCAACTTCGAAGATTTACCAATTGAGGTAAAGAGTAACTTTAAAAAAATAAAAGACTCTATTGAAAAATATTTCAATAAGGAAATAGATGTTAGAGTTATAGGTAGCCATTTAGAGGGATATTATGATGAATTTTCAGATTATGATGTGGTTATTGAAGAGGAATGTGATATTATAGAATTAGAAGAAATAGTATCAAACGAATGTCAGTTAGATGTTAACGTAGTATTCGATACAATAAAATATAGTCAATCAGTAATAAAATAAAATTATGCCATTTGTAGCGTCGGTAAATTTAGGAACAGTAGGAGATGATATCACATCTGTAAAGTTATATGCTTGTACAGATAATGGATGTACTAATTGCGTGGAGTTATCTGGGTATACTAGTGTTTTAGTTTCTACTTTTCCTAGAAATATTGATAAGATTCCAGAAGGTACCGTTAATATTAAAGTGGAATCAATTGGTCGTTGTAATGTGTCACAATGTATACCTATTATTGGTATACCAACCGCAATACCAACCAATACACCTACACCTACACCAACGGCAACACCGATACCAGCAACAGCAACCCCAATACCAGAATCAACTAGTACACCAATACCGCCAACATCAACACCAATACCACCAACTAGTACACCAATACCACCTACTAGTACACCTACGCCAATACCACCAACTAGTACACCAATACCACCGACTAGTACACCAATAGGACCAACCCCCACACCTACTCCAACAATAGTTTATTATTATTATGCGATGGGTGATTGTAATGATATGAGATATGCTGGTACCGAAACAACCATTTTTGGTTTTGGTCCACCAGTAGTGGTTCCTGTTTGTATGACCTCTGCACAAGTTACTCAATGGTACTCTACTGCTAATTTCGCACAACAAACGTTAAATATTGATTACGATGATCCTTGTGCCTTTGGTGAAGGTTATTCGGGTGTAACAGTCGGTAGAAGTACAACACAATTAACAGAAGGAACGGTTTATCTTGTTAGCGGTCAATGTTTATCTGTTATTTCTGTTAACGCAGAATACGTTGGAGAATGGAGTGTTGATTTAGACACTAAAACTCCAATTACTGGAGCCAATCCTTGTGGAGCTTGTGATCCACCATTCACTGGTTATACATTAACAGGATATAGTGGTGTTACTTGCGATACGGGTGAAAATATTCTTGCAGTGACGATATTTGGTTCATTAGTGGTTGGTAATGTTTATGGAATACAACTATACAACGGAAATACCCCTGCTGGTAATGCTAGATGTATGACTATTAATGCAAATCTCGGACCTCAACTTACTATTACCGACCCAGAAACTAACCCATATTCAGGATATCACATCTCAGATGCAGGACCATTTGTTTTAGGACAACCGATGTTCCAAGGATATACAGGTTGTACAACTTGTAATGATGTACCGAAAAAATATAAAATAGATGGGGTAAGATGTGACAACGCAAATGCTAGTGTTACTGTTTGGTCAGATACATTACCAACAATTGGAATTAATGATACGTTTAGAGTTAACGATTCATTCTTAAACACATTCTGTTGGAAGGTAACTGCAAAAGATAATTATAAATCAGTCGTTTACAGCACACCGGTATTTACTATATTGGATACAGGATGTGCACCTTGTGATGGTTCAGCGCCACCAACACCAACTCCTACCCCGACTGATGGAGGAGATTCTGGAGGTTCTGGAGGATATTAAAAAATATTAAAAATATGGGAACATTTAATAAAGTAGCAAATTTAAACGATAGTATTTTTTTTCAAAGAGGAATTGTAACAACAACTAATCATTGGACAAGACCATCGTATCAAAAAGTCTATGATTTTTTATTTAATTTATATGTTAAATCAATGATTATAAAAGAATATGACGCATACCTAATGGGTGGGGTTTTATTTGATTTTAATAATACTTGGGATGTGGATATGTGTTTAGTAGGTGGTAACTATAGTAATGAAAAAATAGAAAATGATTTAAATTTTATGACGGATATGGGATTAAACCAATTTAATTTATTATTAGATGTTACTTGGTATGAACACAGACCACAGAATTTAACATACGAGGGTATGGTTGAAAACGACTTTACACCAGACAATATAACACATAAAAAAATTGGTTATACTAAAAAACAAATAGGTGAGGAAGTTGAAGAAAGGGATTTGAGAACATATAATGATACTATTGTATTAACGGAACATTTAATACAAAGAAATTATGGGACTATTAAACATACGGATAAAATGATTAATAAAGTACAAAATAACCCAAACCCTACCACTATAACCACATTTAGTGTTAATGAGTTTTTATCAAACAATGAGTACTATTTTCTAAATAACACTAATCGTTAAATTAAATAAGAATATTTATAACATATGGCATTTTCATCAACAATAACAATAACGGGAAGTACAAACATCACAAACTTTGATATCTTTCAATGTCCAACTTCAGGTTGTACAGGATGTGTTGCCATTACGGGTAGTACAGGTGAAAATGTGAGTAGAATGAAATTATTAACCGGACACACCGTTTCGGTGGACCAAGGTTATAGATACATTAAATTGGTGGCGGATACCGCAACTTGTAATAATTCCATTTGTATGGAGGTTACAGGTATACCAACATTTACGCCAACCCCAATACCAACTAGTACACCAACCCCAACACCAACGGCCACTAATATACCTAATTCAACTAGCACACCAACACCAACTCCAACTCCAACCACGGCACCTAATTGTGTGGTTGATATTGAATATGCTACGGTCGCTTCAACCCAAAAATTATATTGGAATTTTGCAACTATTGGTGTTAATAATTACCCAACAGTAATGAGATTTAGAATCCAAAAAAATGGAAGTGATTATATAAACACAACGGGGTCAACCCAAAATAGTACACAATATATTGAACCATTACAAAATTGGATGGGTAATACAAGTGTTAGTCCTGGTGATGCAATCATATTTACTGTTACAACAGTAACTTCAGGGTCAAGTGGTAGTACAATTGGTAATATGGGAACATACACAACAACAGGTACTTCTGGATATATGCCAAATGTAAGCGGTACACCAGTAGCACCAAATGCAATAACATTAAATAGTCAATCTGTTGACCCTGACGGTGGAGCTGTAACATATTCATTTACAGTTACGTCGGGAGTTAATTATGCATTAAACTGTACTTACTTCCAATAAAATAATATAAAATGGCAAAAACAGTAAATATAAAATTATCATCATCCACGAGTTCCTCTACAGGTCCAACATTTGATTTATTTTCAGACGCAAATTCATATGCTTCGGCGTTTGAAAGTGGAGTTTCTAAAACCACATTAATGGGGGTGGGTGGTTATACCTCAACAGTAGTACCAGATGCAGCAACAATAATAAGAGTTAAATCCGTTGGTACTTGTACTACCTATGATGACTATACTTTACCAACACCAATACCAACTAGTACACCTACACCCACACCAACTCCTACACCAACTCCTACACCCACACCAACAGGAATTACTATCACAAATTGTGTAAGATTCGTAAGGGGTACGGCAACTAATGGTATAGAATGTACCGCTGATAGAGTTCAAAGACACGAGGTGACGTTATATGATTCAACTGGTGCTAATATACAAGTTGCCACATACGATATAACCGTTACTTTAAGTGGTACGGAAGCTGGTGACCCAACAACGTGGGATTTAATTATTGAGACTGGACAATCATCGGCGTATGAAGATATTACTACTCGTGAGTATGCAGTTTGTGGAGAAAAAGATGGTATGATAGTTAGATTTATTTCAGGAATATCGGCGGTATCACCTAACAATATTGGGGTATGTAGTCCAGCACCTACACCAACGGGAACTACACTAAATACATTCTACCGTGCTCAAGGACTTACAAATCGCAATGATCATTGTGGGTCTAATTGGTTAATAAACTCATCATTCTTCTCAACTGCAACAACCATTAGTGGGTTGATGAATCAAACCATTTATACTACCGACGCTGGTACAACAGCATTTAACGGATTGGGTCTTTGGTATCCAGTTGCTTTAGTTAACACAGAAAATACATTAAATGGGGGATATTATGTAATACTAATAAATTCTAACGGATATGTTGAAGATATTGGGTCCACAGCGTCTGGTTGCGGTGATTTTGTCCCGTTATAAATAATAAAATAGAAGAATAACAAATAAAAAAAAATGAGTTTTTTAAACAGTAGTAATTCGGAATACCTTTCAGCAAGAATAACCCAAAAGGGTAGAAATTCTATTGCTAAAGGTGAATTTATAATCAATTATTTTCAAATAGGAGATTCCGATTTGACTACAATTTAGCATTTTCAGGATTGACAGGACAAACAAATCATCAAATGGTTTTATCTCCAGTTGATAAGGAATGTGGAGTAAAATACCCATATAAATTAGATACGGCAACAAACGTTACATACGGAATACCAATTGAAAATTCAACAATAGAAACTATAAGAAATGTGATGGGTCCCGCTGGATTCGTTTCAGAATATAATCCTTACGATTCTGTTGAGTGTACAGGATCAACAATTGAATGTATAACAGAAAGTATCAACATTAATAATATAAATGGAGATAACGTTATAACAGTTCCTTCAGGACAAGCATTTCAAAATTCGGAATATATTACATTAGTATTTGGTGAATTTAATGGATTAGATGCTAACCATCCAGTTATAAGTGGACACACAAATAGTTTAATTTATAAAATCATAAGTATAAATGGTAACACAATTACATTGGATAGAGCAACACCAAATCTATCAACATTAACTGGTAATGTTCAAATTGTAGGTAATAAATGTGAAATTGAATTTCCTATTGAATCTGAGATATCACCCGTTTGTTCCCCAACACCTATTGACCCAATGGACCAACATAATCCTTGGACATTGAATGTTGTGTGGGATGAGAAACCAATCGGTGCTGACGTTCAAGGTACAACAACGGATGAAAATTTAAGTGGTTACACAAGTAACATTTATTTATCATCAAAAGAATTCTTTGGTTACAACTCAACAGGACAAACATTTCAAAATTTAACAGGAGGAACCATCACAGGATTTAGTTCAAAAAATATTAGTACAGGATTTAAAAATTCATTTGGCGAATTAGTTGAAGTATTACCACAAGAACAAAGATGTATTGCTATCATTCACTATTCAGAATTGGGTGATTTAATTAATGACCCCGAAAGGTTTTTTAAATATGACGACTACATTAGTTATAAAACAGGAACAACAGGTGATGATATTTCATTAGTTGATGATAGAGAAGGTGAACCAATAAGTGATACCGAATATTTTGAGATTTTTATTCCGTTTATAAGTTATCACAGAAATCCAACAAACTCTAACACAAACGGAGCGGTGTTTACAATGGATACAGTTAACTATTATGTTAGACCTGTAACAGGAATTACTGAATCAAGATTTGAATTGTTATTCAGATATCTTTTAGATGAATCGGGTAACAGAGTAGGTAAAGTATTCCCAACTAAAAAAGTTGTTATTTTTGATGACCAAGAGTTAGTTGCAATTTTAGATTATAGAAGTAATAGGAGATATACATTAGGAGCACCTAAAGTTGGATTCACTCCAGCATCACTTAACGAAGCATTAGTGTCTGGAACAACTGAACAAACTTTTTGGGTAACTTATTTATTTGAAAATGGTACTGGAAGTTTATTTAACGGATTACCTTGTAACTATTTTACTAAAGTTTCAGTTAATTTTGATTTAGATACTTGTAACATTTCAAATCCATCAAATTTTACATTAAGATTTACGGGAGATACCTTCCAACATATGAATTATAGTGCAACACCAACAAATGTTGACATATTCAAAACAGGATTTATGGCGAAGAGATTCAAAGTATTAATCCAAGAAACAACAGGACTTACAAACAAATACCCAACAATGGGAGGATGGTTAGCAATTGATTGTACAACAAGAGTAGGTGGTGACGGCACCGCATATATTAACCCAACAGGAATGACATCAAATACGGTTGTTATTACAAAGAGTGATGTAAACGCGGCAACACCATTTGATTTAGAATCACACTTATCAGGATTTGGTAGTAACTATATCGGAGATGCAACAACAAATGATTGGGGAGTTACAGCACCACAATTTGGTGACGAACAACCATTCCCAGGAAGTATTAGATTAGTAAGAGCAACCGACATTGAAGAGATGAATTTTTTAGTAAATTTACCTTGTAATCAATTTGACCAAACTCAAAACCCTACATATGTTAGTGGTAACAAGTATATAACGGAAGTGACTTTATTAAATTCCAATAAGGAACCATTAGTGGTTGCTAAAACTTCAATTCCAATAAAAAGATTAGGTACTCAAGTATTTGCGGTTAAGTTAGATTTTTAAGCTTTACAATTCGTAATATTTTATTTATATATTGTATTATGAGTATAGATGTAAAATTTAAAAACAAACCAAAAATTCTTGGTTTAGATATTTCAACAAAAACCATTGGGTTTGCCTTGTTTGATATATCAGGTTCTAAATTATTGGAACTAACCCATTTTTCACCAAAGATTAAACCTCAACCTGAAGATAAGATTGAAGAACTTATTAAGAAGGCTGACGCGTTTAAGAAACATTTGGAAGAATATAAGAATATGGGAATTACTCGTGTTATTATTGAAGAACCACTATTACAATCAAACAACATTTATACTGTAGGTACTTTATTAAGATATAACACACTTATTTTAAAAAATTGTTACGACGTGTTAGGTATATTACCAACATTTATTTCCACATATAATTCTAGAAAGTTTGCGTTCCCCGACTTAGTCGGACCTAACGACAAAGGACGTAATGTTTTATTTGGAGGATATCCAAAAGACATAGATAAGAAACACGTTATTTGGGAACATATTAACGCGGTATGTCCCGACATCAATTGGTTATATAGTAAAACTGGAACACTTAGAAAAGAAAATTATGATATGGCAGATGCCGCAACTTGTGTTATTGGATATATCAATATGTTGAAGGTTGAGAAAAAATAATTAACTATATTTCACTTTAAAAGAAAAATAGTTTATATTTATAAAACAGGACGGGACGGGTAGAAATACTCGTTTTAGTTGGTTTCCCCTGGGAGTGGTGTACCAGGGGATTTTTTTTTGTCAAAAATTTTATGTATATTTCTACTAACTATGGTAGATCAGGACACAGATTACTCGGCGGTTGTGGATATTCTCGAAGATATTTTGGGAGAACATAGACTGCACAACGACTACAAAGGACAAATTTCCTTTGACTGCCCTGTGTGTTCTCACGATATTAAGGGATTAGATGATGGGGACGGTAAAGGTAATCTAGAAGTTAACTATAAAAGAGGGGTTTACAAATGTTGGGTATGTGCGGAAACTCACGACACCTACGGTTCTTTATATAAGTTATTAAAGAAATATGGTAACGCTAAACAACTAAAGAAATATTTGTTATTAAAACCTGAAGACGACGCTGAACAACCAAAAAGAACATTTATACAGGTTAGATTACCAAAAGAATTTGTATCGTTCAAAGACGCCAGTTTAGGTCTTAAAATGACACCCCAATACAAACAAGCTTTCAATTACATACAAAAAAGAAATATAACCGATTTAATGGTTCAAATGTATAATATAGGATTTTGTTATACTGGTCATTATGAACATAGAATTATTATTCCATCTTACGATTCTGAAAATAGGTTAAATTATTTCATTGCAAGGTCTTATTTGAATAATACCAAAATGAAATATAAAAACCCTGAAGTAGATAAAGAAAGTTTAATATGGAATGAACATCTTATTAATTGGGACGAAGCGGTTTATCTCGTAGAAGGAGCGTTTGATTCTATATTCTTACCAAATTCAATACCAATGTTAGGTAAGTTTATGACTCAAAATTTATTCAATAAACTTTACGATAACGCAAAGAAAATTGTAATTGTTTTAGACCCTGATGCTTGGGAAGATGCCTTTAGATTATACCATAAATTAAATTGTGGTAAGTTGATGGGTAAACTATGGATTGTTAAATTGGACGGGGATAAAGATATTGCGGATTTAAAGGGAGATTTAAGTGGGTACGAAATAAAACAATTAGATTAAATATAAACACAATGATAGTAGAGAAACATTACAGGGTACAGTTGTTAGATGGTAAAGAAACCACAACACTTTACGAGACAAGACAAGAAGCAGTTAGAGCCCACAGAGGTAATATTGCCAAATTAATTGAGGTTTTACCTAAACACACTAAACCAAAAGTGGTCGCTCCAACAAACGACCAACTTGCAATTGTAATTAGTGCACGTAGTAACGAAGATTTGGATATTTCTAAAGGTTGTGGTTATGCGGTTATGTATAATTGTCCAAAAACGGATAACATATATGATGGTATGAAATATCTCGAAGTGTCGGGTGACCACGTTTTAGAAGCAACAATAACCAAATTAGAAAAATACGAAAAAAGTGTACACCATCATTGGAAGGGACCTGGATATAAACCAGATAAAGTTTGGAAATGGGCAATATTCCATAAAGATGGAAAGATAGTACCAAGAAAGGCCGCAGAAGAAAGATATAGTAATCCACTTAAAGGAACTCAAGGTGGTATTAGTTATATAAAAATTTAAAAGATTATGAATTTACAAGAAATAGCAATAGATATAAATGAGTTACTCGAAAGTAGAAGAAAAGAGTTAGACTTAACATTCGTTGAAGAGGAACACATTTATTATATGAGAGATACGGAAGGGGTGTTAAGAAAAACATTCCCGTCCGTTTCTAAATTAATTAAAAAATTCCATAAAGCTTTCGATGCTGAAGGTATGTCACTTAGAATGTGTAAAGGTGATCCTGAAGCGGCATCACTTTTAAGAGAAGAGTGGAAACAATCTGGAACATATGCGACCAATATGGGTAGTCGTGTTCACTTTGAATTAGAGAGTGATACAATTTCTCGTTTCGGTGATTATAAAGAAGTTAGACAACCTATATTCGAATGTGACGAAGCACAACTATTGAGAAGTGATAGTATGATTAAAGCAGGAAAAGAATTCCTTGATTTAATGATTGAAAGAGGGGCAATACTTTTAGATACCGAAATCATATTAGGTGATAATGAATTGGGTTACACAGGACAACCAGATAAAGTTTGGTTAATGTTCAATAAAGACAAAACCGATTTTGGAATCGTAATTACAGATTGGAAAACAAACCAACCTAAAAATTTCGAAGTTCAACATTACACAGGTAAAATGTATGCACCGTTTAATGAGTATCACGACACAGCACTTGGTCATTATTATTTACAGTTACCACTTTATGCAAGGTTATTACTTAAAATGTTGAAGGGAACTAAGTACGAAAACTTAAAATTATTAGGGTGTGTTGTAATTTTATTGAAAGATGATGGAACATATCAAGAATATAAAGTACCTTCACAAGTAAACAACACAGTATTAAATTTAGACTTAACAAAATATATCGATTATGGTAAAAAAGGTTATACATATCGCTGATCTTCACATCAGAACAATTCAAATGCACGACTTATATAAAGAACAATTTGAAAAGTTAATTAATGAGATTAATGAATTACAAATTGAATGGAATAAAGAGGGAATTACATCTGATAATATTAGGATAGTTGTTGCTGGGGATATTGCTCACCAAAAGATAAACATATCTAACGAACAATTAATGTTAACAAGTTGGTTTCTAAAAGAACTATCTTACTTAGGTAATGTTGTAATAATACCAGGTAATCACGATTTCTTAGAGAACAATACACAAAGATTAGACAGTATTAGTCCTGTAGTTGATTTATTAGATAATAAAAATATCCAATACTATAAAGATAGTGGTGACTATATTGATGAAAACATTCAATGGGTTGTTTATTCTTTATATCAACATAACGCTCGACCAGAGTTTACCAAAGATAAAACTAAATTAACTATTGGTTTATTTCACGGACCTATTATGGGTTTATCCACCGATATGGGATTCGAATTTGAAGATGCTTATGATCAATTAAACTTTGTTGGTTTGGATTTACTATTGTGTGGTGACATTCATAAGAGACAAACGTTCACATTACCTGAAGGAGGTAAAGCAGTTATGATTGGTTCATTAATACAACAAAACTTTGGTGAATCAGTTAAACATCACGGATATGGTATTTATGATGTTGAAACGGACAACTATACATTCAAGGATATGGATAACGTACAACCGTTTCTACACTTTAAAATAAACGACATAAATGACATTGAAAATGAAAAAGAAGAGCTCGTTAACCTTGGATAATGAATTCCTTCTTTATTGTGAAATAAATGGAATTGAAGATATTGATAAACTTGCAAAGGAAACCTTCGAGAGAGGGTTTTCTTTATTAAAATATGGTGAAACCCCAACAGGGAATAGTACTATAAAAGAAAAGATAGTTGAAGTAATCAAAGAGATTATCATCGAAAAACAATTACCACCCGAAATAAAATACGTTGATAGAGAAGTTATCAAAGAGGTACCCGTTGAAAAGATTGTGGAAGTAATAAAAGAAGTTCCAATCGAAGTTAAAGGAGACACCCAAGTAGTAACAAAAGAAATCATCAAGGAAGTACCCGTTGAAAGAATTGTGGAGAAGATTGTGGAAATCACAAACAACGAGGAAATAGAAAGACTTACCAAAAAGAATTCCGAATTAGAAACGGAGTTAGGAAATATCAAAATATCATTAGAGAAATTTAACAAAGCCACCTATATGAAAAATAGTGATTTAGGTAGTTTATACAGTGAATAATTTCTTTTTCTCAAAAATTTAGTTTATTATTTAATAAAAACAAATACTATGGTTTTATTAATATTATGGGCATTCATAGCCTACGGATTTACATCAATAATTGTGTGGGGTGCTATTTTTGAAAGTACTCGTATATTCATTAAGAAACATTCAAAATTTTTTGGTGACTTAATTTCTTGTACTTTATGTACATCAACTTGGATTGGATTTTTTATGTCAATATGTCTTGGAGGATTATCTTCAAGAATTTTAGACATACATTGGTTACCAAGTATTTTCTTTGACGGTATGTTTACTGCAGGAATTGTTTGGGCAATAAATGCTATCGTAGAATTTTTTGAAGAGAGTAGAATAAAATAATGAAGTCTTTAAGGATAGGTAATAATACCTTTTATTATTTAACAACGAAAGAAATTCTTTATCGGGTCACTAAAGAATACTACTTGGACAACGTAAAGTTGTTTGATATTGTACGTTCTAAAAATGACGAGGATAAGGAGAAATCAATTTACGTTGATATTATAAAGGGGTATAAACAATCTTTCTTTAAGATGTCATCCGATATGATGGATAACTGGAAAGTTATCATAGACGAACTTAAAGAAAAATATAAAGAAGGGGAGTCTGAACAAGTTGTTCGTCATATAAATAAGGATTCGGTTGGTGAATACCACGAGGTCCTTATGAAACACATTGAAAGGGTAAATAAGATAAAACCTACAACAATTTTAGGTAGGTTATTAAGTTATTCACCAATTGATGAATTAGGATATTCACAACCAACTTTTTTTAGTACCTTTGACATAGTAAAAGATGCCAAATTAATTCCGAACAACGGTGTCCAATGGGATAGACAAGTTAGAAATTATTTTAACGTTGAATATTATAAGGAGAAGGGTTCAACAATAGGTTATAGATTTATTGGTTTTAATTTACAAGATGTAACTAAAAACAGACAAATCAGACCTGACATAAGAAGAGCATTTGACGGAGCACCTTGTGTTCATTGTTGGACACCAAATAAGTCCCACAAGAAACACGAAATAGATCATAAGAATGGAAGATATGATGACCATCAAGTATTCGATTACGATAGTCAAGAAACCGACCACTTCCAAGCTTTATGTAGGGAACATAATCTTTTAAAAAGAAGTGCGTGTAAAAAATGTAAAGCAAACGATATTAGATTCGACGCAACGTTTTTAGGATTTCCCACATCGGTTACAGAAGGAACATTAAAATACGAAGAACAATTAGGTTGTAAAGGTTGTTACCTTTATGACCCATTAGATTTTAGATCACAACTTGTTTTAAAAACAAAAGAGAACAATGAAATACAATAATCCATTTATTAAAGTTACCTGGGAAGATACCCCCGAAAACTTTACACCTGAAAAAATCAGAAGAGTTAAATCCTATTTCCAAGACAAATACAAAGGAAAGAATATTCAGGTCATCACCAAGAGTTTGGTTAACACTTCCAATGTGCAATTACAATCATTAGAGGCGTCTGATAGTATATTAGATAACCAATATCAAAAGGGTTTGATGAAAGATTTTATTAAGGAAAATGGAATTACAACTAAATGGGAATTGGTTGATAGGTTAGACAATAGAGTTAACGGTGAAATTGATAAATTAAATCAAAATAAAGTTCGTTACAATAAATGGTACATTAAGAAGATTGAATTTTCTAATTTCCTTTCTTTTGGTGAAGATAATGTAATTGATTATACTGCGTTAGATGGTATCACGGTTATTGAATCTACACCTAAGAACTTTGGAGGTAAGTCAACATCTTCAGTCGACTTATTAATGTTCCTTTTCTTTAATTCAACAACCAAAACTAAAACGGCAATTGAAATATTCAATAAGTTTAGTGAAAAAGATGAGTTGAGTGTTAGAGGTGAAATTACTATTGATGGTGATGATTATGTTATCGAAAGGAAACTATCAAGAAAGAAAACCAAAGTAGGTGAATACAATGTAACTAATAAACTTGAATTCTATAAGAAGAAAGAAGATGGTACCATTGAGAACTTAACTGGTGAACAAAGAAGAGAAACAGAAGCGTTCATTGCATCCGCAATTGGTAGTGAGGAAGATTTCCTATCTACAATTATGACCACTGGTAATAATTTAGAACAATTGATAGAATCTAAACCAACTGCGAGAGGACAAATCCTTACGAAGTTTATGGGGTTAGAAAGTTTAAAAGTAAAAGAAGACATAGCGAGAGGAATATATAATGATTGGAGCAGAAAGTTGGTATCTAATACATACAACATTACACAATTGGAGATTGATAATACAAACTATCAAGACAGTATTACCAATTCAGATAATGAGAATGAAAGATTAAACGGAGAGTTAACTAGATTAGATAAACACCTAAAAGAATCAGAAGGTAGACGAGACATCGTATTGGGTTCTCGTAATAACGATATTGATAGAGAATTAATCAACACCAACCCAACATTGTTGGAGAGGGAAATTAATGACTTAAAGACACTAAAAAACACAAGTCAAAAGAATGCAGATTCGGTTGAGGTTGTTGAACCTTCAAAATATTATAACGAGGATCAACATAAAGAACTAAGAGGTCAAATGGCCGACCTACAAGGGATTGATGTTGCTTACAAATATGAAAAGGGTGAAAAGGAAAAATTAATAAAACAATTTGAAGAAGGTACCGTTTGTCCAACTTGTAATAGAGCGTTAGATGAGGTTGACCATACAGATGAAATTGAAAAGATTAGAAAAGAAATTGAAGATATCATCAAGGAGATTGAATTAAATCAAATTCAATTTGATTTGTTAAAAGGACAATCTAATAATTTAGAATCTTTAAGAACCGAATTTGACACATACGAAAGAAACAAACTTCGTAAAGCAAGATATGAACTTGAAGTTGAACAAAAACAATTAGAGATTGATTCTAAACAATTAAAGTTAGATAGATACGATGATAATAAAAAGAAATTAGAGGAGAATCAAAAAATTGATGCTGAGGTTATTGCGTTAAGAACTAAGATTGATACTGCGAATGCTGATATCAGAGTTACAAACATTACTATTGAAAGACATAAATCAAATATTGAAACAATGAAAGAAAAAATTGGAGTAAATAATGATTTGATTGTTAAGATTAAAGGTGAAGAAGAACTTGGAAACACATTCAAAACCTACCTAACAATCTACGGTAAGAATGGTATTTCAAAATTGATTATGAAAAATATGATTCCATTATTAAACCAGGAGTTGTATCGTCTGTTAGTTGATAGTTGTCATTTTATTTTAGAATTAAACGTAAACGACAAGAATGAAGTTGAGTTCTTAATGATTGATACTGAAACAAGAGTGGTTAAACCGTTAAACTCAGGATCTGGTTATGAAAAAACAATTTCATCATTAGCATTGAGAGCCGTATTAACTAAGATATCATCATTACCCAAACCAAATATTGTGGTTATGGATGAGGTGTTTGGTAAGGTGGCAGATGAGAACCTTGAAATGGTTGGAGAGTTCTTTAAGAAAATTAAAGATTACTTTGAACATATTATAGTAATTTCACATAACCCTTTAATACGTAACTGGTCAGATAATATCATTATGATTAAAAAAGAAGAAAACATATCATCCATCGATTATATCACAACAAAAATTTCGTAATTTAAAATAAAACAATTACATTTGTAAACAATAAAAACTTATAATATGACACCAAACGATTACAAAGGTTTCGGTTTATTCGCCAAGGACCACGGAGTTAGTTCAATGAACTTACACAACTACAATAAAAGAGTAGAAAATAGTTTAACCCCATATATTTTGGAGGAAAGACAGATGAACGTTACTGCGATGGACGTATTCTCTCGTTTGATGATGGAACGTATTATTTGGGTGGCTGGTGAGGTTAATGACCATATGTCAACCATTGTACAGGCTCAACTAATGTTCTTAGACAGTATTGATAGAAATGATATTACTATGCACATCGACAGTCCTGGAGGTTCAGTTAAGTCTGGATTATCTATGGTAGATGTTATGGAATATATTGGTTCTGATATTCGTACCATTAACACGGGTATGGCGGCCTCAATGGGTTCAGTCCTACTTGGAGCAGGGACGAAGGGTAAACGTGGTTCCTTGAGGTTCTCACGTACTATGTTACACCAATCTTCAGGTGGAGCGGGAGGAAATATTCAAGATGCTCGTATTACTATGATTGAGTGGGAGAAAATAAATGACACATTATTTGAATTGTTGGGTGGATATTGTGGTAAGGACGCTGAAATCGTTAAAAATGACGCAAGTCGAGATTTATGGTTGGGAGCTCAAGAGGCTCTCGATTATGGAATTATCGATGAGATAGTTAAGAAAAAAAGTTAATATGAAAGGGGACGAAAGTCCCCTTCTTTATTTCTTCATATTTATAATAAAACATATAATATGAAGATTGATAAAACAAACATCCTATTAGTTATTGTGGTTATTTTAGCGGCATATAGTATCTTCCAAACCGGACAGATTAAAACTGACATTGCAGGTTATAACGCAAAAATCGAGGCGATTCAACACGAAATTGACTCAGTTCAAGTGGTAAATCAGAAAATAACTGAACAAATTGTTACTATCGATAAGGAAATCGATCACGTTGATAACAACATAAACAATGTTACAAAAAACATTACAATTATTAAAAAACAAACCGATGAAAAAATTGATTCTGTTGGCAATTATAACTTTAGTGACCTCGAAAAGTTTTTCACAGACCGTTACAAAAACTAACGTAGATACTGTAGTTGCATTAAAAGTACCAGTTGCCAAATTAGTAATTAAAGATTTATTAAAAGGTGACGGTGCGGTTGGTGAGGTAATTGAATTAAACAAAGTTATATCATTAAAAGATGAACAAATTGGTTTATTCAAACAAAAAGACACTCTTAAAGATCAAAAGATTGGTAACTTAGAATTTATCATATCTAAAAAAGACCAACAATTTGATTTAGAAAGACAAAAATCTGAAAGTTTACTTAAAGAACTTAAAGGACAAAGAAGAAAGACATTCTTATATAAAGTTGGGTCTTTTGTTGGGATAATCGCAACATCTGTACTTTTATTAAAATAAAATGAAAAAATACATTAACACCAAGAACATTATAATTGTTATATTAATAATTCTTTTGTTCTTGGTATTTCTTAATCCAGGTGGGTACGTTCCAATGAGAACAAAATATGTACCTAAAATTGATTCGGTACAATATGCTGTTCACGACACAATCTCTGTGGATTCATTAGTTGAAATTGAGGTTGAAGTACCTGTACCATATGAGGTCGAAAAAAGAGTTGAGGTTCAAGTTATACAACCTGTTGATACTATGGAAATATTAAAAGTATTTTACACCAAAAATATTCAAAAAAATGTATTAAATTTACCTAACGGTGTTGGGACAATTACATTGACTGACACTATTGTTGAAAACAAAATAGTTGGAACGTCATTTGATTCTAAAATTAAAAAACAAATTGTTAGAGACACTCTTCGTTTACCTGAAGAGAAGAAAAATAAACTTTATTTTGGTGTCACCACCCAAGTTGACAGACCAAACCTTATTAATGGTATGGGTATGGGTTTACTGTATCAAACCAAAGAGGATAAAATTTTTAAAGTAGGTGTTGGTGTAAACAACTGGGTAAAAGACGGAACAAATGGTACATTTACTCCATATGTTGATGCGGGAATCTATTGGAAGATTAAAGTAAGACGATAATTTTATGAAGACATTCATACTTTTCATCTTTGGTACGTTCGAAGATCACGAAGATATAGCGTTTTTTTGTACCGAAATTTTAGGTAACTCAACTGCTATTAAATCTTTAAAGTATGTTATTGAAAGTTCACAAAATATAATTGTTATATTTGATTCAGAATTAGAACAGAAGGAATTATCACAAGAGCTTTACGGAGTATTGATTTCAGACGTTGTTAAGTTTTATTTTCTATTTGAAAGATCATCATTAGTGTGTGCTCACTTACCCGAACAAGTGAAAGATTTTATATTTAAACCATTACCAGAATCGTCAGCGATTGAAATCAATTACATAAAAAATACCCCTGAAGAAATGGACTTAGATGTGGTCCTTGAAAAAATAGAAAAGATGGGAATCAGCAGTTTAACGGAGGAAGAAAAAAAATTCTTAGATAATTTTGAAGATTAGTTTTTTTTTGTTATCTTTACCCTATATAAACAATAAAACTGCTTTCGCCAACAACTATGAAGAAATCCATCATCATCAACACAGAGGAAATCCAGCAGTATATCAAGGATATCCGTAAAATTCCAGTAATTTCACACGAAAGACAGGAACAAATTTTTAAACTTTTAATTTCCAAAGAAACACCCAAGAAAGAGAAAACAGAATTACTCAATGAATTAGTTGTTGGTAATTTAAGGTTTGTTATTTCGGTCGCGAAAATGTATCAGAGTCAGGGTATGGACATTATGGATTTAATTTCAGAAGGAAATATTGGACTTATTAAAGCCGCAGAAAGATTCGACCCTACGAGTGGTTTAAAATTCATTTCATATGCGGTGTGGTGGGTTAAACAATCAATTATGGCTTCTCTTAATGAGAATGCCCGTACAATTAGAATCCCTTCTAACTTAGTTCAGGAAGCACAGAAACAAAGAAAGAAAGAAGAGATTGGTATTGAAGATCAGTTTCACTTGGATAAAGATTATGAAGTCTCTGTTGGACAAAATCTACCTTATTGTATTGGTTTGTATAATGAAATAAAT
>Ga0208800_1000069_pt1 | contig 19542 bp, 33 predicted proteins | sample ColrivemetaGS541_FD_187619 | JGI IMG/M metagenome (GOLD analysis project Ga0208800, IMG submission 187619) | Estuarine microbial communities from the Columbia River estuary - Freshwater metaG S.541 (SPAdes) (version 2) | ecosystem: Environmental > Aquatic > Marine > Intertidal zone > Estuary ...
GCTTGCAAGACCATTCTGCTTTACGGTGGCGGCATGATTGAAGATTGGCTTTTTTTGGAGGAACAAGAACATGAAGCTGAATGAATATTTGCAAGCAACAGCCATTGGCCTGATTTTGTCAGTGCCGTTTCTGATTGAAATTGTTAAGGAGTTGCTGAAATGACTTGGATAATTACCCTGAAATATCAAAATGATGGCGATATGCGCGACCGCGCTACTGTTGAACAAAGAATCTCCGACCAAACTGTTGAAAATTCTTATTTTGACGTTTTGACTTGGCAGTTTGAACGCATGGTTAATGAAATGAAAAAGCAATTACAGGAAAAAAAATCATGACCTGTTCCTTTACACATCAACTATCAAATGGCGCAAATGCCACAGTGGTTTACAACTTTGTAGATGAAGATGAAACTGTGGGTTTGCAAGCAGAATTTGAAATTGAAGTTTATCTTGATGGATTGGAGATAACGAATGTCATTAGCGAAAAAGACAACGCGCAAATTGAAACCGAAGTTGCATATCGTTGGAAACAACACTGCGAAGATGAACGCCGTGAAGCCGACATATCCAGATGGGAAAGCCAGCTTGACTAGCTTGCCCTACACCACGCGCACTGGTCTAAAGATTGGTGCGTACTACACACCGCCGCAAAAAGCGGTCATGAGCCGCGATGAAGAATTCTGGCAGGGCATTTTGCTTGACATTAAACCCAAGTCAAATTTGCCTATGCTGGTGTACATCATCGGATTGATATTTTTAATTAAAAATTTGATGGGACTGAAATGACAGTTGATGAAATGGTAAGTGAAGCTGAAAAACTTTCACGCGAAAAATACCCTGATGATTCAACATCTAGGCTTGCATTTAAATGCGGAATGCTTCAGGGCTATTTGAGCCGAATGGATGCAGAAATTGAAACGCTAAAACAAAACCAGCAAAATGATGAAGAAGAAATTCTGAATTTACAACGTGAACTAATTGAAAAGGATAATTGAAATGCAAAAAGTATCAGCCGCGCTGGTCAAAGCGCAAAAAGCATTTGGCAAAGCACTTAAGTCCAGCACCAACCCGCATTTCCGCAGTAAGTATGCTGACCTGTCCGCTTGCGTTGAAGCGGTCATTGACGCGCTTAACGACAATGGCATTGCTCTGATGCAACAGTTCCACGAATGCGACAAAGGCGTAATTGTGGAAACGCTGTTCATTCATGAATCAGGCGAGCAACTCAGCGGAGGTCGTTTGTTTGTGCCAGCAGTCAAGTTGGATGCTCAAGGGATTGGTAGTTGCGCGACTTATGCCCGTAGGTATTCGCTGTTAGCCGCCACAGGGCTTGCGCCAGAGGATGACGATGGCAATGCCGCTAGTAAGTCAGTGCCAAAAATATCTGCCACACAAGGCGCATGGGATGGGCTAAAGCCTGACCGCCAAGCAGTTGTGCAAGATGTGCTGGATGCCATTTTGGAACGAGTAGCGGCAGACGATATGCACGGTGCTTATGAACAATACACAGGCATTGAAGATGGTGATGAAAAAATTGCGTTGTGGTCAAAATTAGATAGCAAAGTCCGCAGTGCAATAAAAAAACAAGCTGAACTCGCAAAGGAAAACAAATAATGGCATACAAAGAAGTCACCGCCGTCATGGGCGAATACGTCAACGCACAGGGCGAGACAAAGAAAAAGTACCAGAAGATTGGTGCAATCATTGAAAGCAAGCATGGCCCAATGTTGAAACTGGATGTCATCCCGCTTGAATGGAATGGGTACGCTTTTATCAATGAGCCGTATGACAAAGAAAAGCCCAAGTCTGAACCACGCCCCGGTCGCCGTGCCGAATCCATGCCTGATGACGATATACCCTTTTAACTAAACAGGCGCATGGGTAACCAGTAAGTCGCCAAAGGAATTGAAAATGTTGAAAATATTGTTTTTGCTTTTATTAACAGGTTGTGCAAACCGAATCATCATTGACCCAAAGACCAGCACCACGCCCGGCAACATCTACGCAGACCAAATGGAATGCGAACGCATATCTGAAGAAGTGCAATACCCTGTGGAGATGGCAAAGTCAGCCGCCATCCAAGGTGCGGCATCAGCCCTTTTAAGCGCATGGATTGCAAGCAAGACGGGTATGCCTGTCAACAACGCCGCTGGTGCTGGATTGGCTTCTGGCGCGATTGTGGGAAGTGGTTCAGGCGCATGGTCAGCTTATCAACGTAGACAAGCGATTGTTAAGACTTGCTTGAATGGTCGCGGTTACAAAGTTCTGGAGTAAACAAATGAAAAATTTCACAATCGAAGATATTGCACATGAACATAAAGAACAATTCAGTGATGAATTCTTACGCTGGATACCGGAAAACGCGCACATCTGGATTGCTTTTGAGCAAGAGGCTTTTAAGGTCGTTAAAGCGGGTTTCAAGCATTATTCAGCTAGAACCATTATTCATGTACTGCGGCATCATTCTGCGCTGTCTGAGCAGGGCGATGGTGGCTGGAAAATCAACAACAACATTAGCCCATACCTTGCAAGACTGTTTGCCTTACTTAACCCAAACCTTGCAAATCTGTTTGAATACAGAGTTGCTCGCATGGCAAGGCGTGATGGGTTTCTAAGATGAAACACGCAATCACAATTTTGACCAGTTTGTTTTGGGCAACTGTTGTCGGCATCATTTGCAAGGTTTACAGTTTCTTTTTTATGTTTGGGTGGGAATTGCTATGAGTGAATTTAATCAACCGACAGAGCCTAAAACGCAACAGCAGTTCTACGATGAATTGCGGAACAAAGTGCTTGAAGAAGTGGCGCGTGAAATTGAAGTCATGTTTAGAACGCCATTTGGCAAAGACACCATTGATAGTTTTGCAAGTTATGTTCGGAGAATGAAAAAATGACACAAGAAATCATTGAGATGGCAAGAGAGGCTGGACTTGAAGTGGATGGGGTTTACTTTTCAGACACCATGTATAGAGCAGTGTTAGTACGCTTCGCCAACCTTGTAGCCGCCAAAGAACAAAAGAAATGGCAAGACCAAACGGCGGTTGAAATCTATGAATCAGTGCTTGAAGAACGTGAAGCCTGTGCAAGGGTTGCCGAACCTAATTTTGGCGTTATAGGTAGCACGATTGCTCTTGCTATCAGAGCCAGAGGAGAACAAACATGAACATGACTGATGAAGAAATTCTTTCAGCCGCAGTATCTGTTGGCCTTTTGAACGACTGCTTGGACGTAGAAACAATGAGCTTTTGCATATTAGCTTTTGCTAAGTTCGTTGGCAAAATAGAACGCTTTAAAGAACGTGCGGCATGTGTAAAAACACTGGAATCAATCAGCAATGCGCCTGATATACAAGCTTATGCAAATGCAATCAGAGCTAGAGGTGAAGCATGAATGAATTGACGTTTGAAGAATTCGATGAACTTCTATACCGATACACATTGGGAATAACTTTTGACCACGGCGCACAAAGAATGTATCGCAATGACAAGCATGGTCTTCAGCATGAAATTCACACTAAACGAAGCAAACGCAGTGGCAAGTGGCATAGCGAGAAAAGATGCTGGGTTCTTGATGGCGACAGTAGAGAGTTTGAAACTGTCGACCAGCTTTATTTGGCGTACATGGAAAAAGTTTGCGGGGTGGAAGCATGACAAAAGAAGCATTGAAGATGGCGCTTGATGCACTAGAAACGGAGTTGTCTATTGACTGGGGCAACCAAGACGAGTTCAACGCATCAGCGGAAAAAATGTACAAAGCGATTGCCGTCATCAAAGAAGCCTTGGCACAGCCAGAGCAAAATATTGCGGCGTTTGTAGAGGGAATGGAGGTGTCGATTGATGTCAGCACAGGCGAACATGACAGCACGCACCGTTTGTTTGGAGTCGTAACGCTAATCCAAGAAAACCAAGGAAGCAAACACGGTTTAATTTTGCTAGTGCAAGAACCAAAAGCAAATTTCAAAGAAGCCTTGGCACAGCCAGAGCCCTGCGACATGGGCGATATTTGCATTGGGTGCAGTCCACGAAATGCAGATGGAAGCTGTCCTAGTTCACAGCCAGAGCAAGAGCCTGTGGCGTGGAGAGTTTGGAATCCTGACGGTGATAAACAATACCTCTACAGTGAAGACGGTGACGGTGAACCGCTCTACACCCACTCACAGCGCAAGCCGCTGACGGATGATGAAATGGAAGCGACATTTATAGAGTGCGGAGGCAAGTGGAACGGTGACTTTTGGAAAATTGAAGATGCTGACTTTCACCCATTCTTAAGAACCATTGAAGCCAAACTAAAAGAACTGAATGACCACGGCATTTGATTACAGCGGCAAAAGCATCTGGACACGCGACACCAAAATGAAACGGCTAAAGCAAGGCGAGGAATACGCCAAGCGCAAGCAAGATGGGCGTGACATTAACGAAAAGAATCAAGTGTTTATTTATTCCAAGGCTTTATCAAGGAAAACAAAATGATGGATTTTCTGGTGCTGGTCTTTGTTCTGATGCTTGGCGGTGCGGTCACCGTTGGCGTTTGCTGTCTGCTTGCAAACTGGCTTGCTGATTGGCAGGATTAAGCGTAAGCCCTTGCGCCGCCTTTGTCGATAATTAATGCCATGCCGCGAGGTTCGGCAACCATTGTGTTTGGAATGCTCACATGAGTCCAGCGGTCAAATTCTCGAATTACTTGGTCATACGGCAAACCTGATTCAATAATTGCTTTGACCACTTGGTCAGGAGTCATACCCAGCACACGAATATCAGCCGCACAGCCTTTGCGATGTTGACTTCCATCTTTTGAACCCACTGCATCATTTACAGCTTTTGACCTAAATGCAGAATTCACGATGATGGGCTTGCCACCTAGCACGACTTTGACTTGCTCTAAAAACTCAGCCAAGCGGACAAGGTTTTCCAATTCGCCGTCAGTTGGTGTGTTGTCATACTGCCGCAAATCAGTATGCGTTAATTCGTCAAGCGTGAATGATGGGCTTAGTTTCATTTTGTTGGACTCGATTGATGAAGCAATTCATCTTTCTTTTGACTGCCAGCAGACGAGCCAAAATAGAATGCGATGATGCCTGTCCACGCTGTGCCAAGTGAGCCAAGCATCAGCATAAGCGCATCAGTGGTTTTGAAATGGTCGGTCATCAAGCCAATCAGAATGCCGAAGAACCCACAGGTGACAATGATTGCCATGCCGCCGGGTATCCATGACTGAGTTGATATTTGCATTTCCCGTGCTGACTTGCGGTCATCAACGGCAATCTTTTCAAAGTCCAGTCCAAGTTCCTGTGCCCGTGCCGCCATAGCGAGTTCAGCAGTCTTAATCTGTGCAATCTGGTCAGCAGTCAATTTGCCCTCGCTGATGGTCTTTGTAACGTCTTTGGGGTCTATGCCTACAGCCTTGCTGATTGCGTCCACGGCAAGCCCTGCTAATGGGCCACCAAGCGCAGTGGCGATAGTCGGTGCGATTTGTTTAAGCCAATCCATGATTACCCCTTGTCTGTGAAAATTAAAACCACCAGCATACTAATAATCAATAAATCAATTACATTCATTTTGACACCTCGCGTTTATCTTGCTCAATCTGTTTGCGTAATTCTTGCACTTTGGTCAATTCAATCTGAACGTCTTTCTTTGCAGTCAATATATCCACATACAAAAATCCAAGCAAGGGTAGTAGCAACCCTATGCAAATGCACATTGCAACCCATCCCATTATGTCTTTTGCCACCGATTGAGGAGTATCAGCCACAGCCAAACGTACAGGAGGAGGAACGCCGTTGCCAAAAGGTACGCTATTTTTAATTTGAGGTTCTTTTCTTTTTCCCTGTGTAGCCATGAGTCCCGCCTGTCTTGTGCTTCCTGCGCCAGCCGTGCTTTGGTTTGCTGTTCCTGCATCTTGCCGCGAAGTTCAAATGTCTGGGTGTACAGGTCAGCTAGACCCGGTGTTTCATACACCATAATTTCCCGAATTGTCACTTCCAATTCTTGCATCTGTTGCCTACACATAATCACGTTCATTGCCGTACCCATCATTTCAGCATTGCTCATGTTTGGGTCATAGACTTCTGCTTTTAATTCTTCAGCCCTCAGATATTCGTTAAGCTGGTCTTGCAGTGAAAAGAATTCGGTCAGTTGCTTAACAATGTCTGCGGTGGCTTGTGTTTCGGTATAGGCAACAAACTTTTCTTTCTTCCGCGCTTTCGCCACAGGCTTGGGCGTTGACTTTTTGAAGAAGTTACTAAAGTTACTCCAAAATCCAGTAACTTCCTTATATATTCCGACCACCTCATCAGCGGCGGCTTTGACTTCAAGGAAAGATTCTTTGGCCTGTTTGTAAAGTGACGCACCTTGTCTAATAGCCGCCACGCAACTATTTGCCATGACCAACAAAGTAATAGGGTCAATTTTCTACCCCTTTTTGCTTGCGTAAAACCAGACGCTACCAATCATCATAATCAGGAATCCTTTGGTCAGCCAGCTTATTGCCGTTCTGAATGCCGTGCGTTTTGCATCGCGCCATGTCTCAAGTAAGCCGCGCAATTCCTTAACGTCTGAGCCAGCGTCATCATCATGTAATCCGATGTCAGCCAATGCGCGTTTTGCGCCCCATTCAGCCGCTTCGCGCAACATTGTTTTTAATTCTTCATCGCTGATATTGCGAACCGCCAGAATGGGTGAATTCATTTTGTTACCTGAAAAATTTGCCTACCATCCAACACACAACAGAAAATCGTTCGCCCTCCTCCACATCTTCCACGCCGTGCATTATGAAAGATGGAAACACCAGCACAGTGCCTTTTGACTGCGGTGGATAGTAACGATTCTGCCCGTCTTGCAAGAAGAACTTGCCGCCCTTGAAATTATCGTTCAAGAACGCTAATACAGTCAATTTGCGGCATTCATCGCCGTGTTGTAGGAATGTGTCCACATGGGCTTGATACCGCCCTCCTGCGGGGTATGCAAGGAATTCAGCTTGGTTGGCATGGGTGATGTCAAAGTTCCACATCTGCTTGTTTGCCCACAAACCAGCCGCCGCAAGTCGACCGCCAATGTCTTTGTAAGTTGGCAACATCACACGAGTCACATTTCGCACTTCCAGATTGATTGCGCCAGCACCATCACCAATCACAGGCGGTTCTTTTGGCATTCTGTCTTGTGTGTAAAGCCTGACCAAAGAATCACAAGCACCTGAAGTCAAAATGTCGTTGTAAACCCAATGACGCATTTCAGGTGATGGCAAATTAAGTGACGGTCGCTTGTCAAATTTCCATTCCTTGTGTGGGCCATCAGCATCAACGTAATGCAGAAACACTTGAGCTTGCCATTTGCCCTGTGTGTATGTCTCGCGCCAATGATGCTTGTCCATGCCCCTATAAAGCACAGCATCGCCCACAGCCATGTCAATCTTGCTCGCGTTAGCCTTACCCTCATCGCCCATGTAAATAGGCCACACATTGCCCTCAAAGCCAAGGGTCAGGGTTGCGCTTATCTCGCATGATTCGCGGTCGGTGTGAATGGTTAAATCTTCGCCGGGTGCATACAGTCGAGCATACGAATATGTTGGATAAAGCCGTTTGCCTGATGCTTTTTCAAAGTGCGGCAATAAGTCAACCAGCAATTTATCAAATGCCATTGCACCATGAACCGCTTCAGACTTTGGGCATTGACTGTCTTGTGTAGTTTGCTTTTCAGCAACCAAATTTTTTAATACGGTGGTTAACTCAGCGCATGATTCTTCAGCAAGAAAATTTTTGAGATGAACATACTTTTCAACAACAAATTGGCTGAGTTGGTCGCACATAATTTATCCTGTCGTGTTTTGTGATTTGATTGTTTCATCGGTTGGGTCATACCAATAAAAGTCTTGTGGAACTAATTCTGTATCCAAGTCACTTGGAAAGTCAACCCAAAACAATGTTTCAGCAACTGGGAAAATTTGCTCATCATAAGCAGTTTGAGCAACGCGATAACCAGTTAATCTTGGCTCAATGGTTGAAATCAATGCTTTCATCAATAGAATTCCTCAATAATTACAACGCCTGTTGCACCTGTGCCGCCAACGCCGGGAGTAGGAGATGCGGGAAGTGAAACTTGATTTGATGAACCACCACTTCCCCCGCCACCATATGAATTACCGGGAGTCCCATTAGTAGAAGTATTGCTGGGGCCAGTAGTTGTTATTACACCTTGAGCGCCACTTCCTAAATAAGAATTTCCACCATTTCCTTGCAAGTTTAAAGTATTAGCTACAACAATGGAATATGTACCCGCACTTCCCGAAATATTTTCTTGACCACCAGAACCAGTACCGCCAGCACCACCATTTGCACTAGTATTAAATGTATTTCCAGCACTACCATTTGCGCCAGCAGTGGCAGTAATTACAGTTATTGGTGCAATACCAAAAGATGATGATGCGCCAGTTGCGCCAACTGTGTATGGCTGTGGACCGGGTATAGTAGGGGCAGGGTATAGGCGAATACTTGTCCCACCACCACCACCACCACCACCACTACCAAGCCTATTTAATGGTGCAGGATTTGATGGCATAGCAGAACTTCCCGCTGTTCCACCACCGCCTACAACAGTGACCATAATGCCTTTAACTGTTGCTGGTTTTGTCCATGTGCCGGGTGATGTAAACACGTTGTAAACAGGAACAGCACCACTTGCGCTTTGTGAAACCCATGTCGTTCCATTTGACGTTAATACGTTACCCAATGTACTTGCCGCAACTGTCGTAACGGCACTTGTTCCATTGCCAATGAGTACGGAATTTGCCGCTAATGTTGCCGCACCAGTACCGCCGTTTGCAACTGGAAGTTGGTTATATAAACCCGCCGCCGCATTAAGCAAACCACTGGTGTTTACGTTGTTTGCAAGTTGTGAAAGATTGAAGGCTTGAGTCACTATGCTACTCCTGATGCGTTGTAAGTCTGTTGAACAAGAACTGTTGTGTTATTGGTTGGTGTTGGCACAAGCGTGTATGAACCTGTTGCCGTTGTGTAATCTACGCCTTGGTCATAGTAGCAACCATTGGCAAAGATTTCAAAATATGCTGGTGTATATGAATAACTGTAAAGCGCAGTTCCACTTATTGTAAATGTTGATACTGCGGCTGGCAATCCATTTGGCACACCTTGATTGTTTGGCGCAAATTGCAATATTGTGAAATTGCCTGTTGCTGTAGATGGAAAATTATTGATTGTGTTTCCAACCAAATCATAATCTTGGTCGTTAACCTGAGTGCCATTCAAGAACAAAAATTCTGAACCTGATACCAACTGAAATGTTGTGGGCGTGTAAGTGCTTGCCGCCGTCAATGTGGCAGTCCAACGGCTAAATGATGGGTATGTTGAACCTAATGCACGATAACGATAAACAACATTTCCAGCACTTGCAATAAATACAGTAGTAAACACAATTTGTTTGGTTACATAATTTATTGTGGATACTGTGTATTGTGTTGGCAAACCAGAATTACTAAATGTCAATACATCACCAGCATTGATAATTTGATGCGGCAGATTTGAATATGTCAGCGTTGTTGTTCCTGTGCCGCTTGAATACAGCAATCCCAAATCTTCATAAGTATTACCAGCCGCCACAGAACGCATAGACACAATCGCCACAAATTCACCAACAATGCAAGCAGTGTTCATAGTCACTGTTGTGCTGGATTCTGTGTATTCTGTTGTGTCAAGCAATACGCCATTGCGATAAATCAAATCTTGACCAGTGATATATCCAGCTTGTCTTGCAGTCGGCGTGAATACTGTTTGTCCAGCCGTTGCTGTGAAATCTTCTGATGTGTAATAAAAATTGTCGGGCGGTACAACACCAACCACACGACCATAAATGTCAATGGTCAATGATGCAACTGAACTTGTGTAAGTTGTTGCGCCGCCAAAATTTAAATATTGAGCCAAAGACCCAATCATTGTGCCATCAGGATTATTGGTAATTGCAATCTGACCAGAACCAACAGTAGTTGTGCCTGTGCGCGTTAATTGACCCGTGCGTATATCAAGGTCAATGTAGTTTGTGCCATCAGGCAATGCAGACCACAGCGAATTGTCAAATGTTGATACAGGAACATAAGCCGCAGTTGAAGAAGCATAAGCCGCTGGCGCAGTACCAAAGCTGAATTTTCTACCTGTGCGATTTATAAAACAAAGTTTATTTGCAGTGCCAAATGTCGGTTGCGCCAAATACCATGTGTAATTGGAAGCAACCGCGCTGTATGTGCTTGATGTTGAGTTGTACAAGCCATAATAATTCTTACTTGTAGGTGAAGATGAAATGTTTGTGCCAACAAGGTCATCACCATAAGCAACCACCACATATTGATTTGCATAGGTAAATGTAGTAGGTCGCCATTGAAACACTGCCGATGGTGAACTGTAAATGCTTGAGCCAAGACCATTGACCATGCGGGTGAAAAAGTACCAATTACCCGCTGGAATATCTTGCAAAGTGATGGTCAAATAAGTGCTTGGTGAATATGGGTTGCCATCAGACGCAATGGCAGATGTTCCAGCAAAGAATCTTTGTGCGGTGGTTGGGCTTGCATAAGCAGAATACCAACATTCAACATAATCCACAATGCCAGCGGTAGATGTCGTTATGTCAATAACAAATGATGGATTTGCCGCAGATGGATTACTTGCGGTTACAACTGGTGTCGGAATTGTTCCAAACGTCAAAGGCGAAGCCAAACCTGTATTGGGTGATGGCGTGAATTGCGTGATGCTTATATCGTCATAGACTGTACTGTTGTATTCAGTCAGCATCAGCGTTGCAGTGATTGTTCCATCAGAGCCAAAATTCTCAGTCACTTTGGCAATCCGAAATAACTTGGCAGACCAACCATAATTTGTGTTGGTTAAAGAAACAATATCACCAGCTTCTAACTGCAAACCAACATAGCCAATGGTCAATTGAATTTGCAAATCTTCACGACAGGCTTCCAAGAAACGATTTGCAATGTATTGCGCCCGTACATCATTGTTAACCAATGGCAAACTGATTGACTGTTTGTTTACTGGTTCATTTGGATAAAGCAATGATGGGTTAACAACAGCAAGATTAAATGTTGCCGAATTGAAACTGTCCTGCGCTGAACTATCTGGGAATTTAACTTCTGCAATATTAAATGATGAAGCAATATCCAAAGGCGTGACGTTAATAGAGCCAATAATGTTGCTGTCATTCAATGCCATTGCAACCGTATAAGTCGGACTTTGAACCACTACGCCCCATGTGTTTGTGATTTCGCTGTAGCGAAGCAAGCAATCACAGCAAGTAGCCATGTATTGCAAATTGGTCATGATGGGTTGTTGTGTATCCAAAACACCATCAAAGCGGAATCGTTGCGGCAAAGTGCTACTGCCACTGGTGTAAGTCGTATATGTGAATGTCTGGTTGCAATAAGCATTCAGTGCGGTCAGGCTTGTGCTGTTGATGTTGGCAGTAGGAATTGCCGCGCCATAGCGAGTGGAAAACAAATAATCGCTGAAGCAATCGCCGGGCGCATATCTTGAATTCGTAACTTGAAATTTGGTTTGCTGGATGCCTGTTAAGTTTGCGCTTGCTGAATATCTGATTTTGACAATCACAAAAGCGCAGTTGCTCATCAGCTTGGTGTTATTCCACTGATACGTCAAACTTGTATTGCCCATGACTTGTATGCCATAAGCAAAAAAACTGCTGTTAGTTGGGTTTGTTGAACCGTTGCGATAAAAATAGAATTCCAACTTGCCAGCAACAGAATAGTCGTAAAGACCCGTAGACTCATCTAATAGCGAAGCGACCACATAGCCTGTGCCATCAAAAACAACCCGCTTGCCGCCCCAATAGACGTTGCCAAAAGTGATTGTGTCGGGTGTGCCACCGTTTTCGGTGTTGGTCACCTCGCATAACGCAAGGCAGTAATATAAATTTTGGTAATCGCTGGTGATGGATACGTCAGTGATTGTTCCGCCTGTGTAGGCAGAACCATAGATAACTGGAATCTTGTTGTCGCCAGCGGGAGGAATCTGCAAGCGACTGCCGGGGTTTAATTGGTCGCCGCCTGTATTATTATTGTTTGAATCATTTGAAAATTGCTTGGCAAGAATTGAAGATGCCACCATGTTGATGGCAAAAGACAAGGCGGCATAAGCAAACCCTGTGTTTACACCCAAAATAGCATAAGCAATTATTGAACCAGGCATTATTTAATCCAAGTTTCTTCCAACTTTTCAAAACCGAACTTTTCATATGACAAGTCGGGACTGTTGACCATTTTACTGAGACTGAAAAATTGAATGCGGTTTTCTTGCTTCCATTCTTCACATTGCTGAATGTAGGCGTGAAGCAGTCGATGGGCAGACTTGCCGCCACGATGTTCCTCGTCAACCCAAAATGCAATTTCGCTGACTTGCATCACTTCAGGATTCCAAATGTTTGGGTGCTGTGCGGCAACCACCATGCCAACAGGGTCATCGTCTTTGATGGCAAGTAGGATGAACCCTGCGCCAGCAATGATGTTGTTAATCAGCTTTTCAATATGTTCTTGATTACTAGAATCACGCAAAAACTGCGCTGGTGCTTTGTCGCGGTATGCCTTGAGCATCCGAACAATGGCTTCCATGTCAAATTTGTTGGCTTGTCTTATCATGTTTTATCCTATGAGTTGGGTGAAGCGTTTTTACCGAATTGATAGTTTATCGTTTGAATGAAATTAACGCGATTCATGCTGGTGTCGGTTGCATTGAATTGCGTCCATGCGTTATTGTTGGTGTAACGTCCTGCCGTGCGGTTTTGCAAAATAAGCTGAATGCTGGATGCGCTGACGGTCACTGTGCCGACATAGCCACGAATTTCTTCCATCCATTGTTCACTGATGCTGAAGCTGTTGATGAAGCCTGTGAAGTATTGATACAGACCGCTGTTTGATGTTGATGATTGCCAAGGCACTTGGACATTACTGTTATTTGTCCATTCAAGATAATAATTTAAGGAATTAATCCATGCGGCATTGCTGGTAGTTATCAAGTTTCCAGCCGCATCAAAAAACCCATGCCACATTTCAATCTTAGAGCCTTTGATACCCGCGCCAAGCACAAGCGATAACATAGTGGTGTCTATACCTACCAAGGTCACAGTTGTTTCGTTGGCGGTGCTTTTGATGTCTCTGGTTGCCGAACCAATGCTGACCAGTTGGCTTAAGCCTGTAAATGGCAATGAATCTACTGACGCAACAGTGATTGCGGTTGGCGCAGTTGAAAACCGATACACAGCGGATGCCGTTGTGATTCGCACAAAGTCGGCATAGCGGATTACGTTGGTATCTTCAACTGGTGCAATTATGTTCACAGCACAACCTCGTAAGCATTGAACGCACCATCCCACTGAATGAATGAATCATTGGTCATTGGCACAAGCGTATAGGTCGGGTAATCGCGCAAGACAACAGGGAAAGTCACGCCTGTGTAGGTTGACCCGCCCAAGCTCGTTGTTGTTCCGTATTGACCGATTACGGCAGGGCTTTGAGCCGACACAGGGGTCATGATGGTGCGGTGGACAGGAATGGTCACAGTAGATGCGCCGCCGCGCTGAACATCAGCCGTTGCAATGTAGGCATAGCGGTCAATCTGGATAAAGTCGCCTGTTTTGACAATGTACAAAGTAGATGTGATTGCTGGCAATGTTCCAAGAATAATGTTCTTGCCTGTTGTGCCAACTTCAATCGTTGTTGCGTTTGCTTGAACGCTGGACATATCGCCTTGGTACTTGATGTAGTTCAGCCAGCCAGTTGTGCCAAAGTTGATATATTGCTCAGTGATTCGGTCAGCAGTGCGAAGCGCAGACAACACTGACCGATTGGTGCTGTACTGCAAATAATTCATTGGCTTGATAGTGAACTGAAATGGTTGGACAGTCAGAATCTCCGATGTGCTGATTCGCATATTGCGCGACAACATTTGACCAGCAAATTTGTGGTCTTGAATGCTGACGGTTTCAGCGATTGATAGGATACTTTGTAAGCTCATGGCATGACCTTAATAGGATGGATACCATTTCAAAGTGCCTTGGTTGTAAGTCATTATTAATGCCTTACCCACCACGGCTGTAGAAGCTAGTGCAATATTACCTGCGATTGTTGTAGTAAAAATTCCAGTTGGAATAATTGTTATTTGACCGCCTGTCAATGAAATAGGCGTTGGCGCAGTAATAGTAACAACAGGCGTAACGCCAGACACAAACAAAACAGATGTTGTTGGCGCAATCGTTGTGGCACTTGCAATGGTCGGCGCAGTTTGTTTAGTGGCTTGCAACCCTTGGAAAACTAAGTTTGCACCTGATGCGCTAAGTGCCGCATCATAGTAGGCAAAGTTTGCATCCAGATTTGCAAGTGGAATCGGTGACGTTGCGGAAGCGAATGTATTTGGGACTGCCATGTTTTACCTCGATACTGGAACTGAACGATTTGCTGATTGGTACGAAGCCCAGATTGTCTGCTTGTTCTTTGCCAAGAATTGCATTCCTGATTGTGTGTCAATGGCACTCATGCTTGCAATATATGGGCCATTGTAGTTAATGGTTTGACCGCCGCCGCCCATTGCATCTGCAAGATTGTTTGTTGGAATAATTGTTCCAGCACCAGACGGCACAAACATTTCTGGCCCACGTTCGCCAACCAAATATGAAGTGTTGCTTGCAACAGGGCCACCTTCTGCTCTTGCAAATTGGTTGCCTGATGAGCCAGCACCTAAATCCACAGGGGTTGCGCCGCCACCCATGAAATTAAATGCCATTTTCATCAAGCCCATCATTTGCATACGCATTTGAATCAAAATCAAATCTTGAATCACGCTTCTTGCAAAATCTTTAAAACTGAATTTTCCACTTCTGACAAAATCCTGCAAAGCCATATCCATGTTGCTCATGACAGACATAAACGCTTGTTGCCCCATTTGCAATTCAGTCGGTATGGAACGCACATATTCTTGAAAGCCTTTAGCAATGCCTTCATTGAAATAACCTTCTGTTTCTTTGCGGGATACATCTAAAACTTCACGCGCTTGGTCAATGGATTTTTGGCGCAACTCATTATTATTTTGAATGGCAATAGCTTCTTCTTCTGTTGAAAGTTTTTGCTCATTGGCAAGCATTTTAATTTGATATTCTTGCTCTGCATATTTTTGCCTGATTGCAACAATGTTTTGAGCATATTTCAATTCATAAGATTTTAAATCTTTGTATTGTGTACCAACAAGAAACAATTCACGTTCATTGTCTAATTGTTTGTTTTGCACTCGTTCGCTTTCACGATATGCCAACGCATTGCTTTCCAAAAGATGTTGATGGTCTTCCTCAAGGTGCATTATTTTTGCTTCTGCTTCCATTTGTCGAACAGATGCTTGATAACGTTTTTCAGCAACTCTTTCATTTTCTTTCATTATTTCTTCGGTATATTTTCTTCTTTGCTCAAGCACTCGCTTTGCGTGTTCTAACTCTGGGTCTTTTCCTTTTTTTGTATCTCTTAATGGTTCATCTGTATCAATAGGAAAACCAATGCCGCGACTACCGCCGGGCGTTTTGTTCATATACAACGGCAAGCGTTCACGAATCATGCCGGGTAAAAATTTGTTGTACGCATCATGAAGCGTATCAATCAGGCTTCTGTTTTTATTTACATACCCATCAAGCAATTCATTGATTTTGGTCATTGCTGGCGCAAGCACTTCAGTAAACGTCATTGCAGTGTTGTGCGCTTGCTTGCCCAACAGGTCAAAGAATTTTCCAGCTTCTTGAATGCCTTTGATTTGTTGTTCAGTGACCTTATTGGTTGCCGCCATGCCATCTGTAAAGTCCAGCATATCAACGCCTTTAGCTGATTTGCCAAACATTTCCATTGCCATTGCATTGCGGGTAATTGCATCTGCTTGTTGACTTAATCCCGCCGTTGTTTTGGCAAGCAATGCGTCCATTGACATAGTGCCAATGTCTTTTAATGAAACGCCTAATTTTTGAAATGTTTTTTGCGCTTCGAAAGAACCACCAGCAGCCCTATCCACAAAAGCGGTAAACGATGACATAAATTTTGTAGCGTTTTCTGCCGCGCCGCCTGACTGATTTAAAGCCAGTTTCATTTTTACAATGGTGTCTATTGCAACCTCATTGGCTTTGGCAGTTTCATAAATGTCATCAGCATATTTTAAAGATGCCGCCGCCGCCGCAGTTAATGCGATGGCGGCATTCTTGCCAGCCATAATCGCTTTTTCTGCAAACTGTTCTAATTTTTTACCGGCGTTTTCAATTCCAGCAACAAATTCTGCTGAATTAAGCCCAAGAACAACACCTAAACGACCGACATTATTCGCCATCTTTTACCCCGAATCTATCGCGTGAAAAGCCCGGTGCTTGACTCATGAACGCAAGCAGTTGCTCGTTTGCTTGCTGTTTTTTCTGTTCCTCAGTCAATGGCGGGTACAGGTAATCATACGCATTACCCAGAATGTTGGCTAGTTTATAAGGTGGCGCATTGCTTGACCTCATGTAATTAAACACGCCATTAGTCAGGCTTGCAAAAATGTTAAGCAAACCTTGATTGCCTACCATGCCATCTGCGTACATTGTCTGTAATTGCGCCATTGTCATATCGTCCAATTCCGCTATTGTTTCATGTGTATGCCCATTGAAAATCATCGCGGTGATGACTTGACCTCTCAATGAGCCAATTAGTTTCCCTTTGTCTCCTTGTATGTCGGGCTGATTGCTTCGGTAATTTTTTCCACCAGTTGCATTTGCACCGCCATTGGAAATTCAGCTTCAATTTCTTGATAAGTCAAATCATCAAGTGATGCACCATCTTGTTCTGGCACAAGCAATTTAATAAATTCAGTAATCTTAATTTCAACTTGAATTTTTTGACGCGCCACTTCGCGCATGGAGCGGCCTTCAATTTGCACATCATCATCAGTAAAAACAAAGCCAGCATCAGTGTCTTTAAATGTCATCAACGGTTCAGTAATTTGTTTATATGCATTTTCCACTTGTTCTTTGTCTGGTTCATTAATGCGTTTGTAAATCTCATCTGATTCGTAAACGTAAGGAATCCGCACTTTAAAAGTATGACCGCCCAATTCAAATTTGCGAATAAATAATTTGCTTTTGTTTTCTTTGTATTTTTCGCCAAATGCTTCTGTAAATCGTGTCATGTTGTGTCCTTGTTTAATAACCTAAATATCGCATCTTGTAATTGTCAATTCTGTACGACAAAATTCTGCCAAGGTTTTCGAGTATGGTAGGGCTTGCTTGTTCCATGCCCACGCGCATAAATGGATGCGCTGGATTTCTTGCCGAACCAAATTCTTGAGCAACCGCCCTTGCATCGTATGGAAAACCAGTAGACAGAGCAAACTTTTTAAATGCTTTTTGTCTTTGTGATGGTGATAAATCTTTATTATCTGCGTGCCACTGTTTTTTTAGTTTCTTTGGAAATGCTTTTGTGGTCACAAGTGCAATGGTTGTATCGCCTAAACGCACATACAAAGAACGCTTGTCACGTTTGTTTGGTCGCCGTGCTTCAATCCACAAATGCTGTGCTAATGCACCTGTATCTTTTGGTGCATTTGCGCGTATTGCTTGTAACGCTGGTTTCATAGCTTCACGCAAAGCAGGAACTAGCACTTTACTGTTTGCTTTTTTATCGCCAATTTGTTCTGCAATATCGTCAAGATTACGCAAAACATTATCTAAACCTTCTAGTTTAAAACTGAATGTTGCCATTTCAAACCCTCCATGCGCCGGGTTTTATCAAACGATGAAACAGCAACTCATTCAATTCTTTGGCGTACTCGACCACTTCTTCTGGTGTCATTTTGTCAGCATGACGCGCCGCAATTTCATGCGCGAGGCTTACGGCAGTCATTTTTTGCTGTGTGAACCCAAACCAATCCTTGCGGGTATCCGCTTGTTGAACAAGAAAACTTAGCAAGTCGGCGGTGTTCTGTATTGTCGTGTCTGTCATGTTTATTCCTGTGTATCTGTTTGCGTTTCAACAACAGGGTTGTATCGTGCGAGTACTGTTAGACAAACAAACTCCACGGTGTCAGGCTTTGCTTTTGCAAGCGCGGTTGCCACTTCACTGGCTTTCACTTCCAACCCTTGTGCCACAGCATCTAAAGATTGGTAAGTGGTCGCCAACACTTCAACAGCGTCAGCGACTTTCATTAGGAGTTACTCCAGCCGTATTGGTTACCGCGAGGATGGATGGTGAACACAGCCTTTGCTTCTGCACCGGGCTGTGAGTCAATTTGGAATTGACCAACACGACCATTAAAAGCATAAGCCACAGTATTCGTTCCATCATAAGCCGCCACCACATAAGTCCGGTCAACCAGACCAGAATAAGCGTCAGCACGAATCAACAACAAACCAGCATCTGATGGATTCCATGCCGCAGTGATGGTCATAGAAGTCGGTGCAGACTGAGTTGGTATTTTGTCGCTTTGGCGTGAACCAGCAACCATGAAATTGGCAACAGCGTCATCTTGACCAAATGCGGGTACTGCTTCAATCGTTGCCAGTGCTGTGCCTGATGCACCTGTACCGCCAGCGGATGTGCCGACCAGTGTTGCAACTGACGCTGTCCAGACTGCTAAGTTTGCGGTACTGAACGGTGATGCGCTTGTTTGCATCCAAAATGATGCAACAAAGCCGGGTAGGACTTTTGATGGTAATGCCATGTTTGATTCTCCTGATTAAGCGGTGTTTGTCCAACCATATTGATTGCCACGGGGATGCAAAGTGAAAACTGCTTTTGCTTCTGCACCCGGTTGCGAGTCAATCTGGAACTGCCCCACGCGTGCGTTAAAGGCGTAATTGACTGTGCCTGTGCCATCGGTAGCTTGAACCACATAAGTGCGGTCTATGAGGCCGCTATATGCGTCTGCGCGTATCAGCAACAGCACTGTATCGCTTGGATTCCAAGCAACAGTAATTGTCATTGAAGTAGGTGCGCTTTGTGTCGGCAACTTGTCCGATTGGCGAGAGCCAGCAACCATGAATGAAGCAACTGCATCATCCTGCCCAAAAACAGGCACTGCTTCCACTTGCAACAGATTGCCAGAAATAGTAAGCGGTGAAACGCTTGCAATCAACGACAGTTGTGCGGTGGTCAGGGGCGTTGGTGTCGATGCGGGTTGCACATACAGCGATGCCGTAAAACCCGGTAAAACTTTCGTTGGTAAAGGCATTTTGTTTCCTTCCGATTGATTGCTGAACTTGTCTTATGTTGGTATGTCGAGCGTACAGTCTAGGAAGACTTGCGCCAGTTTGTCATCGTTATCGTAGCTGTTGTAAAGCCAAGTCACATCTGCTTTGGCAATCCAAAAGCCATTGGTCGCACCACCAAACAAACCACTAAACCCATGCAAGGATTGTAGTATCTGATTGGAAATTGTGAAACCATCTTCTATTTGTTGCGTAAAAATACTGATTTGAAAAGTCGGACGGTCAATGCTTTTATTTGATTGAGTTTGTCCAGTAA
>Ga0208800_1000070_pt1 | contig 19262 bp, 32 predicted proteins | sample ColrivemetaGS541_FD_187619 | JGI IMG/M metagenome (GOLD analysis project Ga0208800, IMG submission 187619) | Estuarine microbial communities from the Columbia River estuary - Freshwater metaG S.541 (SPAdes) (version 2) | ecosystem: Environmental > Aquatic > Marine > Intertidal zone > Estuary ...
TGTAAAAAAAATCCCCTACTTTTCAGTAGGGGATTTTCCCAATGTAATACTAATGTTTAACCGATAAAGTAAATTTTACCATTTACACTCACTCGTTTCATATTAGAAATCTTTGGTGTTAAAACCATTACTTTTCTATCTTGAATTTGGTTTGTGTAGTTATCGTAATTTGTTAACCACTTCTCGAAAAACATTTTGTCAATCTCGTTTCCGTTGTGTCGGTAAATTGTTTCACTCGGTTTGATTTCCATAAATTGTTCAACCATTAAGTAATAGATTGAATTTGTTTCATTGTCAACCAAAACACTTTTCGAAACGTGACGACGACCTTTCAATTCTTTTAAGTCGTGAACTTCTTCAATACCCTCTTTGTTGATATTGTTATTCACTCTTTTGTTGTAGTCGGTAACTAACAAGTACGTTTTGGTAACCTCTTTGGTTATTTCCTTATAGTAAGGGTTAATACTTCCGTCCTCTTTACACTTCTTTACCATACTGGTAACTGGTACTTCGGATGTAATACTCAAAAACGTGGGTACTGGTTTAGTTTCCACTTCATTAATAATTACGTCAACAAACTCTTGTTCCGTAACTTCGATAATCTCTTTTACTTTTTCCATAATATTTTTCCTTTTTTGTTTACACAAAGATATAACATTAAAATCATTCCACCTAATTTTATTTTATTTATTTTAAAGTTTTTTTTACAAAAGATCTTGGACACCGTCCCCTGGATAATAATCATTGGCCCCTAAAGCCACACATTATTCCGAATCCAGATCTTCGTCTTCCAGGAAAAATCGTAGACAAAAAAAATCCCCTACTTTCGTAAGGGACTTGATTTTTAGTTAGTCATTTGTGGGTAAGGGTATGTCTTTACCGATACTCCATTCACATACTTTGTGTAGTAAAGGAACAATCCTACTACCGATAACCTCATTCAAATACTCATCTTGGTCAAACTCATCATCAGTACCATCATCAAGGTTTTCACCAGTTCGGTCAAAGTACATATCACCAATCATTTCAACAAATTCATTGGTTGACATTTCTTCAATTAGTGAACTTAATCTTTCACCAACTACTTCATTAATAATTTCTAAAAGTTTTTCGTTCTTTACCATAATTTTATTTTTTATTTTTTGTTTACACAAAGATATAACTAATATTCCATTCCACCAAATATTATTTAAAAATAAATAAATTATTTTTTGAGTCTAATTCCCGTGGAACCCAGATCTCCTTCCGTAATAATCATTGGCCCCTAAAGCCAAACAAAATCCATTTCGTCCAGGTTCGAGTCCCATTTTGGTTATAAAAAAACCCCTAACTAATTGAAAGTTAGGGGTTCTAATTTTTTTGAATTGGTTAGTGTAAAACTATTCGGATAAAAACAACATTTCGTAAAGTCCGAGTATAAAAGGGTGTACCTCTTTTTTCCCAGTGTGTTCGACTTCTCCGTCATTGTAGATTTTGAAATCAGTTCGTTCTCCGTCAGTTGTTTTAAACCAACCTTTTACTTCGTTACCATTTCCGAATTGTAACTTTTTTGTTTTGATAGTTAAAGTGTTTTCCATTGTAAGTTGTTTTTTGTTCGGTATAAAGATAAACATTTTTTACATACAAACAAATTATTTTATATTTTTTTTTTAATTTATTTTTTCCATCCTGGTTCAGGGATCACTGGTTAATAGTCTTTGGCTTTCACGGTGTAATACCAAAGCCAAACAATATCCCGAATCCAGATCGTAATCTTTTTACAATGAAGTTTGGACATAAAAAAACCACCCCTTTCGGAGTGGTCTTTCAATTCTTTACCATTCATCTTCCTCATCTTCTTCATCCTCATCATCAGTGACTTCATTCCCATTCTCATCGTACTCGACCCAACCTTGGTTAGGACAATGTTCGGGTTTCTCATTCACCCATTCTATTGTCGGGTCTTCGTTTAGGTTAGGTGAGATGTGTGGTTCCTTACTAAAACTTAACTCAATCCCGTGGTCTCGGTCTCCGTTACCTCCGTTCATCTCGGATAGGAGTGAGTAGAAGTCCTTACCACTGAATTCTCCGTAACCTTCGTAATCATTTTCTGTCCACTTGTTTCCTTTGTTATCAGTCATCGTAACTTGGAAAGGTGTAAGTGAGGAGATTGACTTCCTCGTGTCTTGTGTAATCCAACTAAATTGTCCCATAGTTTTATTATTTTTAGTTTTACAATACACAAATATAATACATTTATCATTACAATCAAAATTATTTTATGTTTTTTTTTAAATTATTTTTTTCGTCCTGGGAGATGTGATCCACCTGTCGGATAATGATTGGCCTGTGTGTAATACCTCAAAGCCAAACAACATTCCACAGACTCAGGTGAACCAGGATGGAAAGAAATAAAAAACCCCCGTATTACTACGAGGGTCTAAAACTAATTTCCAACTATGGGTAGGATAACCCAAAACGATATCCAAAAGACAAAGACAACCAATGTCATACCTAAATAGGTGTCCCAAAATTCCTTTCGGTCGTTCTTCCACATATCGATTGTACCATAGTACAACTCTTTAAACATTCCAAAAAACTCTTTCATAATAAGTTAGTTTAAGATTTCAAATTGGTCTACTTCGGGTATTACGGATAATATCCCTCCGTTGTCCCATAATACTACATACTGATTAAGGTCATCCACATCACGTATTACCCCCTCTGTTCCAGGAGGTATAGGGTAAGGGTCGTCCATTTTAATCATTTTGATTCTCTTTCCGATTAGTTCGGTGTGTTTGATTAGTGTCATATTATTTTGTGGTGTTTAAGTGTCCGTGATTAATAGATTGTAAACTTAATTTTGAGTACACTCGTTTGTCTTTCGGTACACTCATTCTTTGACTTTTCTTATCTCTAAATTCTTCCATTAAGGATATGGGTATAACTTCACCTTTCATTTTCTTGAAACGGATAATAGTTAATAACTCCGTATAACTTTTACTTTGATAAGTTACTCCACTATAATAGTCATCAATTTGTGACTTGTTAACTCCTGGTTTTTGTATTCTTTCGAAACCACCAATAAATTTTTGATTCAATACATCGAGTATATCATCGGTGTAAGTGATTTTCTCTAACTTACAATAAGACCACCAAACTGATGAAGGGTGATACTTCATAACTTGTTCAATAGTCCAACCTTTGTACTTTTCAGTAAATTCCCATTTACTTTTTAAAGTCAATTTTCGTAATGTGATTAAGTCCATTTGTATTATGTTTTAATGTTCAATACAAAAGTATAACTAATATTCCATTCCACCTAATTTTATTTCAACTTTTTTTTAATTTATTTTCATTATAAATAAGAAAAAAGATCCACCTGACCTGGTATTCTAAACAATGATTGGCTGAGAGAAGCGGGATGATCAGCTGGAGCTGGTCAATTGTGATTGGCTCCTACAGCGAGAAGCAGAACCCTCTGCTTGCGCCACCGAATTGTGTATGGCCTTGATAAGCCAAACATTTTCCAATTGCGCAAGCATTTTTGCATTTCGTTCGTCTTCTGTTTTGCACAACACGAAAAACCCCAACACTTGTGGTGTTGAGGTCGTTCTGAACAATTAAAAAAAATAAAGGAACTACATTTTGACAGAGAAAAGATTTAAAAATCTTTCCAAAGGACTTGTGGAAACATCCATAGGAACAAACCCACAACTTGGGTTTCCTTGAAAGTATGGTGTCGGTTCTTGATATTGTGAACTGACATTGTATTTTTCCACCCACTCATTAAAAGTTAATTCACGTTCGTGATAACTTGTTTTTACGTTTAATTTTGTTTCTTCTTGAATCATAACTAATAGTTTTAATGTTTGTTGACACAAAGATATAACATAGTTTTCATTCCACCAAACTTTATTTAAATTATTTTTATTTTCTTTCCCGTCGATCCCTGGTTCTGGGAAAAGTCTTTGGCTTTTACTATTGATAGTCAATAGCCAAACATTAAGTGTCGGCGCGCGCTAATTCCAGGATGGTCGGGAAATAAAAAACCCCCACATTTCTGTGAGGGTCTAAAACTAAAAACGAACTATTAATTAAATTCAAAAACATTTTTAAAATGTTCCATATCCGATTCGGTAACATCTTTGAACTCCGACATATCATCAGTCATAGTACAAATTACTACATTACCCTCAATCGGTTGTCCACCTATAACAATTTTGTTTGGTGTGATTCCTTTAATTTGATTTCTATCAAATAGTGTGTGGAACTTACCTCTTGATGGATGACTTACCACAATGTCATCTAAGGTTGTTACTCCTTTACCTACTAAGTCGTAGATGTCGTTGTGTTTACCTGAGAATTTTACTAATTTAAATTTCTTTTCATTTTGGTCGATTACGATAACATTTTTCATAATAATTTGTGTTTTTTTTGTTCTGTCATTATTGACACTACAAATATAATACTTTTTTTATTATACACAAATTTATTTTATATTTTTTTTAAATTATTTTCTTGAGTCCCAGATCATCGTCCCTGAGAGAAAGTGATTGGCTCCACGGATGTAATACCAAAGCCAAACATTATAGAACAGCACACCGTAATCCAGGATGGTCTATCAAAAAAAATCCCCCACCGTAATACGATGAGGGATAAAACTAAAAATGAACCACAAAACTAAAACACATAATCTTTTACTCGTTCAATTCGATTGTCAATCATTTCAGTTAACACATCGAAATAAACTTCTTTGTACTTGTTTAATATTTTACCACGATTGTTGATGATGTAAACACAATAGGTATCATTCCAACCCAATGTGATTAACACACTCCCTTTGTGATGATGTCCGTTTACGTCTAATAGTAAACCTTTGTCATTGATGTTTAATCTTTTACTTACTCCCCAACTCCAAAAGATAGATGAATCATAAGTTAAAACTTTCATCGTTTCGTTGATGTTGAACTCTCTTTCCATTAAAGGAAAACAAACTTCGGTGATTTTTTGGTTAGTCATTAGAATACTTTTTTAAAGGTGTTAACTAATAAACCACCAACAATGTAGACGAATGTAGAATAGAATGAAACTACACATACACTCCACAAGATTAACAACCCTTGAATGTGTAAGGGTGATGTCATAAACTGATTTAATAAATTTGTCATTTTTTCTTTGTTTTAAATGTTCGATACAAATATACAACTATTTTCTTTATACACAAATTTATTTTATCTTTTTTTTATTTTTTTTTTTGACTGGGAAAGAACTGGGAGAGATGTGATCATCAGGAGGATAATGTTTGGCCAAGCCAAACTAATTCTAAGAAGACGATCGTAATTTTTTTACAATGAACCCAAAGCCAAACAACATCTACCAGACATCCAGGAACAAAATCTTCTTGGACATAAAAAAACCCCCACCATTTCTGATGAGGGTTAAATTCTATATACCGATTACAATTGAATTGTTATCAGTTCCAAATCATCTAACATTTCGGTTATTGAAGTTTTTGTACCTCTATGACTTGTTGTTGTTTCTTTTACTTCACAATCAAAGATTGGTGAGTATTCTCCTTTTACAAATAAATCATAATAGGATAAAACCATTTCACCTTCAACATCATTGACGTAAAGTAAAATTTTACAATCACTCGTATCAAAGATTAATGTGTTATCACTCCAACCCGTTTCGGTACCCAATTCAAATTCGATACCATTTTTGTTTAATTGATTTTTTACTTTTTCTAAATGTACCATAGTTTTTTTTATTTTATCAAAGATATCAATGTATTACCATTCCACCAAATTTATTTTTATTTTTCTTAAAGTTTTTTCACACCCGTGGATCACCTGGTTCCGGAGTATTATGTTTGGCTCCACCAATGTAATACCGAAAGCCAATCATTATCTTGGGATGATCATAATCCAAGAACTTTTTCCAGACACTCCAAATTTATTTTAAACTTTTTTGTATTACCGAAAGCCAAACAACATTTCGTTGATACCCAGGAACCAGTTCTTCTTGGACATAAAAAAACCCTACCATTTCTGATAGGGTGTGTATTACTAACTTTCGATGAGTTCCTCAATATCTCGGATACAATGTTGGACTTCATTATCTACTGAACCTCCTTCTTCAATTTCATCTAAACAAAGGTAGAATAGGGATTTGATTTCTTCTTCGTGTTGTGGGTGTGATTTAACTGATTCCCTTACAAACGATTTCAAGTTTGATAGTTGATGTTCCATTTTGATTTTAGTTTAAGGATAAGTAATTAGTGATTTCGATAAATTCATCATACGTTCCCTCAATCATTGTAGGTTGAGTACCATTAAAATCGTGGGTAAACCTCTCACGAGAATAATCCCCTCCGTCATTCATACACTTCATCATTAACCCCTCACGGATAAGTAATGATTGTTCAATTACATTAGTAGGTATGTTACCTACCATTTCAAAAGACATTAACTGAATGTCTACTGATAACAAAGTCAATTCACCGAATGACATTGTGTTTACTGATTTACCATAAAATGTGTTCATATCTATTTGTTTTAATTGTTCGGTACAAATATACGGATAATACTTTTATATTTCCTAATTTATTTTACTTTTTTTTTGTTAAATTTTTGTGAAAGAAAACTTCACCCTGGGAGGTAAAACATTTTGTTTGGCTCAGCCATACACTATCTAAAAAATCGGGTACTTTTTTTCCAGGAACCAAATTTTTTTTAATTTTTATTTCAGAGCCAATCTTTATTTTGTTCGTCCCAGGGGATCTTTTTTTCACGGGTAAAAAAAAAATAAAAAAAAGATTAAATAAAATTAGGTGGAATGAATTATTAGTTATACATTTGTAATGAACAAAAAAACATAAATAAAATGAACACAAAAACACAAGTACAAGACATCGAAGTATCAGTAGATGAAATCAAGAACATCATTATTGAGGAAGTAGAAACAAAGACATTAGTTCCCTTTGTTAATATGACCTACAATAGTCAATTCACAAATTGGGTAAAGAAGTGTAAGGAAGATGGTACTATCAATCCTTATTGGAAAGAAGTAACCAAGGAAACTACCAAAACTTATTTACCCGTGGTAAACTACAAGAAACGAGTTACCAAGAATATGAATAACGAGGGTATCGAAGGGGAACACGAGTTAGGTGTATTGAAGGGAAAGAAACACATTAGTAAGTGTTTATTAACCGACATTGAAACGGAAACATTACTTTACATTATGGTAGAACAATTTATGGAAGTTAAACCAAGTAAAACTATCTACCGACACAATGGTAACGAGTTAGACAAGTCAATGTTTGAGAAGTGGATAACCTACTACGATAACTACACGGGTCAAGAACAAGATAGGAAGGTTGAAGTTCTTACACTACGATTAGACCGAATGGAAAGGATAACGATAAATGGTCAAGGGTATAAGATTAGAAAGTAAGTTCCCCCACTTACAAACAAGTCCACTCCGAAAGGGGTGGATTTTTTTTTGGGTAACCACAGTGGTCCCCCTGGTACACAAGTGAATAGTGTCTGGCCCTACCCCCTCCTATATGGTACCCCCCTCCCCCCTCACATCCCCCCTTATATAGGGTGTTTTTGGGTGTTCTGAGAGGGGGGACAATGCTGTGAATGAAATTTTTCCGGCAAAAAAGTTGAAAAATCGGAAAACACCCCTATTTCTAAAATAAAAATTTTTCTGAAAAAAACCTAAAAAGTCAAAAAATGTTTGAAAACCTAAATAAAAATTTTCCGGCAAAAATCTAGAAATCGAGTTAACTATTTGTTTAACATACTTTCATAACATAGTTTTAATTCATTTATGAATTCCTCAGAATCTATACTATTTTTGGCTTGGTTAATAAACGATGTAACAATTACGGTGTTCTCTACGGTATATCCGATTTTACTATCTATCCTATCTAAAGATAAACAATGTAAGTCATATATCTTAAATGTAATTTCAACATTACTGAAGTAACATCTACCATTTTGTTGTTTTAATTTATTTTGAATTATTTCATTAGTAATTTCAAATTCAAAGTTTTTGGCTTTAGCTCTATGTTTCGCGGCCTGTACTCTAATGTGTATAAGATTTTCTTCAGTTACCCATTCTTTATTTGAACAATTATATAATTCACCGTTATTATATTTCACCCTTAATTGATCCAATCTACATATTTTACACAAACTCTTAGTCCTGAAATAAAAATTAGTTACGTCGGTGTCCCCACACTTCTTGCACAAATGTGGTTTATCAATATGGTATACTTTAATGTTTTCATTAAAAAATGTAAAATCGTTATTTTTTATTTGATTTTCTATTATTTGTTGTTCTTCACTATATGGTTGACCGAGCGGAGGTAGATAACCTTCTTTTCGTAATTTTACTCTTACATATTGCCGTCTACTCTTTAAAGTACCTGTAAATTCAATTTCATTTTCGGAAGGTCTCCTTTCTTCGTATTCAGTCTTCTTTAAATTTTCCCAATAACTAAAATCGTTATTTTTTATTTGATTAAATATTAATTGTTGTTCTTCTGTACGACGTTCACCAACTTTAGGTAGAATACCTCTCTTTCTTAAATTATTTCTAATTTTATTTTTTTTTAACATCATATTTTCCATTCACATAATATATGAAAAAGAATCTATAAATCAAAGAAATGTTAAGTGATATTTATTCAATATGAAAGTTATTATATCAGAGTCCCAATTAAGAACCATTATAATGGAACAAGGATGGACAAACCCCGAAAAGGCTGCGTCAGGACCACAAAAGTGTGGTATATCTAAAGGTGATAATGGTTCCTATGATAAGGAATCTCGTAGACTCGACAAAGAATCTGCAAGACAAGATAAAATCGACGCAAAGGAACTTGCACAAAGAAACAAAAACTTCCTCTCATTATCCTATGATAGAGATGGTGATGTTCCCTTAGATAAACAATCAAGAAAACAATACTACTCTCAATATCAGGACTTCATTAAGAACAATCCTGGTGTATTAAATAACTCAGACGGATTTAATACAGAACAGAAGTATGCCATCATCTCTAAGGTACTTGATTTCATCAGAAAGGTACCACAGATCTCTTATAGTGTTCGATTGAAGGGAAAGTATGGTCTTACCTCACAAAGTTCCTTAAATGACCTAATATCGGTTGTTGGTAAAATGGGAGGATGGGTTTCATTTATGGAGTGGTTTAATGGTGGAGGAAGAGAAATAAAATAACATACCACCCTAGGAGCTCTTGGTATATGGTATATTTATATCTATGACAAAAGATGAAATCATTTATAACGTCCATTTATGTGACGTTGTTTATAAAGACCAAAAAGATATTGACTTCGATTCACTCGGATTTACTTCCGTTAAATGGATTGATGATAAGAAATCAGATACACAAGCATTTGTTGCATTAAAAGGGAAGTCACTATATGTGGTCTTCAGAGGAACGTCATCCAAAAAGGACGCTCAGAATGATGTGTCTATTGATAAAGTTCCCTTTATTAGTGAGGGAGACAAAGTACACGTAGGTTTTAAATCTTCTTGGGATGCTGTGAAGAACATCGTTCTAAAAGATATCACTAAGATGAGTGGGTACGATAAGATTGTTGTGTGTGGTCATAGTTTAGGTGCGGCAGTTGCTACCCTATGTGCTTATAACCTTTCACACGTATTCGAGGATACCACCATCGAATGTTGTACCATAGGAAGTCCTAGAGTTGGTAATAAGACCTTTAAGAACAACTACGACTCCCGTAAGATTAAAACCCTTAGAATCGTCCATAATAACGATGTGGTGACACATTCTCCATTCATTGGATACTATCACGTAAATTATATGTTACGTATCGATGATCAGGGTAACATTAAGAAGTTTATGATTGACTGGGAACGTGCCTGGAATTACATTAAATCTATGGTCACAGGTAAGAACATTAAGGACCATATGACAAATAACTACATTAGTTCCCTTAATAAATGGTACTCTAAACAACCATAATAAAGGTATAAAATCGGCCGCCGCGGTGGGTCTACGACCCGACGGTCCGACCGCCCCGCCCTTTTTGGAAAAGACTACCTTGTGTTACTTAGTTTTCATATATTTATATCTATGAGCAAACATACAGATAAGATTAACGCAATGAAGTCGGCAGGGAAAACTCTGAACGACGAGTGGGCCAAAAGTAAAATCACTCCCGAGAAAGACGAAGATAAAATGAAGGAGAAGATTGGTGAGATAATAACAAAGAACCGTAAAAAAGGATTTTCCTTCTTTAGATAAAATGAAAATAGTAATCTCAGAACAACAACTACGACGTATCATAACGGAACAATCATCACCAGTTATTGTGTCAGGTAATTACACCGCATCTAATTGTGATGAGTTACACGCATTTCAGAGTTCTGGTGGTAAGGTCATTGGTAATATGAATGTTCTTGTTGGTAATAAACTAGAAGAGTTATATAAGGGTGGTATGAATCCTATGGTATCAAAGGTGGATATCTCTGTTAATGGTATGTCCGTTAATTGGTCTTGTAGTATTGTACCGAGTCCCGATGGTAAAGCGTGGATGGGTTTCACCAGTCGTGGTGCAGGATGTAATAACGATGTTATTAACCGTGCTGAATCCGTTTCACAAGGGAACGATGTGGGAACCGCAAAGAAGAAAATAATGACCACATTTAACGAATCTAACATCGACATTCAGAAGGTGAATGATTTCGTACATAAAGGTGGTAATAACTCTTTTAGACAAATCTTCTATCGTTATACAAAACCTAGTTCATTCCCTCCTGTTGGTGGTAAAACCGCTCCGTCAAGTGCAGTTAAATCCATTTCCATTCAGTCTGCCGATTTGACCACATTTCTAAATGATATTAAAACCAAAACCTTAAATACAACCCTTGATTTATCTTCAGCAGTTATTGATGTTGATAAACTATCGTTGACCGTTAAATCGTCCGATAAGGGTGTGTTGGTTAAAAAATTAATCCTTGCCCTTTCTACACAAGCGGATGGGGATACTGCAGCTAATAATGTCTTGAGTAAGAATCCTGGTTCTAAGGTTGTAACCAAAGGTACCTTTGAAGGTGGTAAGAGAAATTATAATTTAATTGCAATAATCTAAACTATTTATATTAGTAATATGAAACTATCAGACCTTATAACCGAATCAAATTCATTCGACACCTTCGCTGAAAAGAGAATGGGTGGTGCAAGCAAAATTGCTGATGGGGCGAAAGAAAAGGGTGGTCCCGCTATGTTGACCTATCACCACTTCAAAGTGAAACTTCCTTACTATAAGAAAGCATCTGAAGGTAAGTTTAATGTGGATGAAGCAAGAAAAGAATTTAAAGAAACCATAAAGAAGATATCTTTTGATATGGACCAAACCGCATTTCAAATTGAGGTGGGACGTTTGGAGGTTCTTGGTGAACTAATTATTAAACACAAATAATATATTTATAAGAATGTATAAGAATTTTAATTTAACAGAATCAGAAAAGGAACAAATCCTTAATATGCATAAAGATCACGGTTATGGTCAACCATTGAGTGAATCTTTCGACGACTATAAAATGTCAGCACCTCGTAGTAAAAGTATCTCAAAGATATCGTCTAAACTTAATAGTACTCCCGCTGGGTTTGGTAAAGGTAAACCGTGGACAGATAATCCAAAATATCAAACAGATAGAGAAAAACTCATCCAAAACAAAGATAAGGAAAGAGACTCAGACAAATCATCTGTCTATGTAGGTCAAGGTTCGTACCTTGAAAAGGACACAAAACAAAGGGAAAAAGATTATGAAGAATATGAGAAGTTGAGAATAAAAAAACAACAATCAAGAGTTTTATCATTATTTTCGTTAATTGGGGAAGTAAATGGAAAAATAAAAATTAAAGATTTAATTGAAAAGGGAGAATTAGATTCCAATACTGTTAATTCTATTATAGATGAAATTGATAAAAACAAATCTTTGGTAGTCGGGTTCTATTCCTCATATGAAAAAGACAGAGCACAAGAAAAAATTGACTCATATATTCGTAAGGGAATTTTAGATTCAGATATTGTAAAATATATCACATCAAAACTACCTAACTCCTAATACATTTTTTAATCTATTTTTATATAAACCCTCCAAAGTATTGGAGGGTTTTTTGTTATATTTATATGGAAACACACATATGAACACAAAACTACAAGCCGTAATTCTAACATTAACTACTATAATATTTGCCATAGGTTTAGGTTATTTATTTTGGAATTATCAAACACAATCCTTATATTTTATAATAGGTATAGTTTGTGTAATGTTTATCAGACACACTTATGTGGCATTTAACTATTTATTAAGTAACAAAGATTAATACAATATGAAAAATCAATTAAACGAGCAACTATCTCGTATCAAACAAATGATGAGTTCTATTCAGGAACAATCATTCGAAGTAAAAAAAGAAGAAGGTCCTTCTGAAGAAATAAAACAGAAGGTACTAACCGCATTACAAGAGTTTGCAGAAACTGGTGATTTTGGCGACGCTGAATGTGACCTTAATGATGGTTGGTTCGAAATCTCAGCAGGTGATGATGAATATGTAAAATTTACATTTGATGTTGACGTTACAGGTTGGCCATCATTTACACCTGGAAGAAGTCATATGTCAAACGGTGACCCTGGTTATCCTGATGAAGGTGAACCACTAGAATGGGGACCAGAAAATGTTAGAATCGAATTAAGTACAGGTTCTCGAAATGAAGAAGGAAAATGGATTGAAAATACAATATACGAAGGTAAAGACTTTACTGATTTACTTAACTATCCATTAAGTTTTAAAGGTAGCGGCGGTGATGTGGGTTATTGGTTATTCGATATGTTTGATGAGAAATTAAGCGAGATGGCTATGGACAGAGACTAATTACCTAAAATAAAGTATTTATATAAAAACAAATATAGAAATGGCTAAAAAACTTAAAATCACCGAAGGTCAATTAAAGAAATTGATGGAAAGAAAACACAGTTATACTGATAATTCACCAGAAGGTGAAGTTGAAGAACAAGAATCAAACGGTGCAGAATCGGCAATCATTAAACTTGATAAAGAAAAAGAGGTTGGTGAATCAAGATTCGGTATGGGTGGTGACGAATCACTTGAAGATATCGTTGGAGAATTTGAAGAAGTTCATTCTGAACTAGATAGTATGGCAAGTAGAATGGAACAATTGACCTATTCAATCGACGGAAATGAAAAATTGGCATCAATTGCAAAAGAATACGACGCCGCTTATGTTAAAGTTGCAGAAGCTTACGCTGAAGTTGATAATCTTTTAAGTCAAGCACAAAATATATTAGAAAGAGAAATGGGTGACGATGAAGAAGAATACGATGACGAAGAAGGTAGTGAAGAAGATGAAATGATGAATGAGTCTATCAAAGCAATAAAGGCAAACTTTAAAAGATTTTTATAATGTCAAAAGTCATTAAGATAACTGAAGCGGATTTAAGAAGAATCATCTCCGAGAATTTGGAAGGTGGTGTTGACGAACAAACAAAACCAGGATTCTTTGGGCTTTTAGCTAAAAAAGGAGCTGAAGCTGCAAGATCTGTTATGGGTAAGGGAATACAGGATGGTCCACTTTTAAAGAAGGGTACTCAAAGTGGGTTTAATAGAGTTGTTTCAACAATGAGAACCGAAGTTGCTCAGTTATTGACAAAATCACCAACCATTAAGATATCACCTAAGACAATTAAAGTATTAGAAGAACCAAAATATAACGTGAGAGTTGCTTACGATGCAATGAATGAATTAGCCACTGAAGGTTTAGAAGGATCAATACGTGCTGAATATTCAACTATCGTTAGTAGTTTAGAACGTTCTGTGGGTGAATTCTCAAAACCAACAGGACAACAGTTGAACATTAAACGATTAATGGATGACTTATACTACGTAAAAGATGAAATAACACAAGACATATTAAAACGTCCAAATTTGGTTAAAGACGCTCCGAGAGTAAAGGCTCCATTGGATAGAGTAACCAAAGCGATTAATCATATTGAGACTTTATTTAAAACACCGGATAAACCTACAAGTTACTTGGTTAAAGAAGAACCTAAATTATAATACAGAAACCCTCCAAACGGAGGGTTTTTTGTTTTCAGGTATTTTTCGTATCTTTATAAAAACAACTATTATGGAATTGTGGAAATGGACGGGAGGAAGACAGAATAAATGTCGATATAGAAAATTCACCTTATGGTACTTTAAGGTATGGAAATTAGGGTTTGACGCATACATTCTAGATTACGAACCTAATCAGATTCTACCAACTCATATGGACCCTGTAGAAGGGGGTTCTCACTATCGTTTGAACATCGGGTGGGGTAAGAGTATATTCCTCGTTAAATCGAAGATATGGGGGTTAAAATGGGGTAAATTATCCATTTGTCTATTCCGTCCCGATATACATATTCATTCATTAGTTATTAACGGTCATACCCGTAAATTGTCTTTGGGGTTCGTTAAATTCAAATAACTAAAATATTTTAATATTTTTTTGGTATATTCTAAATAATCATTATCTTTGTGGTGAAAAAATATGTCACTATGAAAAAATGGTTATTAGTTCTGTTGGTATTTGTATCTTGTTCTAAAGATGAAATACCCCTTCCAGTTGTTCCTACTCCTACTCCTGTAGTTGTAACACCTACACTCCCTCCGTCTGTGCCAACATCATCTACTTGGTTAGATAATAACAATATTGAGATGGAGGTTGTTGATCCACAATTAAAATCAAACCGTAAGGGACAACTTACAGTTCCAGTTATTATTATAAATTATCTACCAAAAACAAAAGGAGATAGTTTAGATATGAATTTAGCGTCCGACGGTTATTGGGAACTTAAACATTCCACAATAGAACAATGTAAATCAAAAATAAAAATAGATAAAATTGTTGATAAACTATCAATTGATGAGGGGTCTAGATTTAGAGATTATGGTCAGGACGTTGTTAATCAATACATTTCAATTGATGTTGTTGAATATATCAACGTCTATAAGTTGGATTACATTATGATTAATGGAACAAGAATGATTGATTATGCCAAACTCTTTGATAAGATTAATATGAAAAATTACATTGAAAATAAAGGGGTTAAAGAGATTTGGTTTACGATATTTGCTAAAGGAGATGAAAATATGCCGTCATTAAAAAAAGAACCAAAATACATTAACCCTTCCACTGTTTATGCTCAACCTGAAACCAATATGTCAAGCAAATATGGTGATGTATCCAATAGTAGTAGAATAACAACGGATTTACCAATATACAATAACACTTATGTTGTTTATGGGTTTGAGGGGACTAGAGGATCTGATACCGATTTACATAATCGAGGACATCAGATTGAAGCACAAATGACACACGTAGATAATAGTGAAAAGATATTATTTGGTGGTAATAGATTAGTACCTATGTTTTTTTGGAAAGAATTCGTTGGTTGGGACCCGATTACCGATAGACCTTTGGGTAGGTCTGGATGTACCCATATGCCACCAAACACAACTAAAGATTATGACTATTCGAATAAGACGATGGTTAAATCCGATATAACAACTTGGAAACCAGGTGGTGGGACTTTAGTTAACGTTAATTCGGACACTTGGACTAACATCAAGTACAAATATAATTTGGGTCCATACATTAACGACTCACACGTAAAATGGATGATATTTTGGTTTCAATCTATTCCTGGATATAATAATAATATAAAATATAATAATTTTACCATATCTAATTGGTGGGACATTCTATATAAGTGGGACGACACTATGGTGAATAGAAAAACTTTATACAATTGATTTATATATATTTTTTGAGTATTTATTTGTATGAAGATACTCATTTCGGAATATCAATACAGTAGGATATTATTTGAGGATGAACTTGAATTAACTGAGAGAATTTCCGACCATTATGAAGAAAGGAAAAAAAGAATTCAAGAAACCTTAAATGTTGTCTTTGAATATGGTGGCCCTAAAAATCTAATCCAGACGTTTGGTGATAGTGTTCCAAAAATATGGAACCCGTCTATAACCACATTAGAAAAGTTTGTAAAACCAGACAAAAATATGGCACTAGGTGACTCATATATTGTTGGTGAATTTGCGTTGGGAGATGAGGAACATAAATCAATATTACAAAAATTAGAATTTTTAGAAAACAATTACAAAAAATTATTTGATAATACTGAAGAAAAACTGTTTGTTCTTAGGGTTCACGAATACAATTTAAACCCAACGACGGTTAAAGGTCAAAAATCAAATTTTAATAGAATTAATTTTATAAGTGATTCGGTAGAAAATTCAATACCTGTATTCTTTGAAAAAAGTAAAAACGTAAATTTATTTATTTCCGATGTCAATGACAAACCTTCAGTTGGTGATTCTATTATTGTAATAATGAAAAATGGTACTTTGGTTACCCTTATAAATGATAGAACTAGAGATCAATCAATTAAATTTGGTGACGATTATAAAATTATGGAATTCTCTGAATTTAAAAATAGAATCGAGGAGATTGAGAGAGAGGAAAAAGAAGAAGAAATAAGAAAAATTAAATCGGCAGAAGAGGACGAATTAAAAAAGATAAAAATTTCACCACAATTCATTAAGTCTGTAAGTGAACCAAAAACAAAAGTAAAATCAAATCCACCTCCCAGAACAATTGAAGGTTTTTTCAAATTATTACCAAATGAACTTGAAAATGAGGTAAAAGATACGTATAATTTATTATTACAGGCAAGAGAATCAAATGTAGAAATAGTTAACAGATATAAAGAAATGGGTAAATTTCCGTCAGATGAAATGAAATCCGAAATTGCAGGGTTAGGTATTGCGATGTTAAAGGAAAAAATAAAAAGAATGATGTTCAATAATATTTCTAGTAAATTTATGGATTCGTTTAATGATTTGTTTGATCCTAAACCATTAATTAGAGAAGGATATGTTTATATCAATACTGAGTTTGGTAGAATAAAGTTAAGAGAAGAACAGTTAGAGTCAATTAGTTATTTATTATATTAAAATTATGGAAAAAAATAAAATTTGGGAAACAATAGGTGACATTGTCGTTACTGTAGTTGCCATTGGAATTGGTGTTATGTTAATGACGTTTACTGCGATATTTGCATATTCAATGGTTATGGCGTTATTTGATTAAAGATACCCCGAGTTTGAAGACTCGGCTTAGGACCGGAAAGTTATTTCCGAAACCCCAGGACAAGAACTCGCTACTCTTGTCCTTTTTTTGTTATAAAAAAAGGGAACAATTTGTTCCCTTTTCTATGACCTTGTGATTATGTTTATTTAGAATTTAGTTCCACATTGTGGGCAGAACTTATGTGTGTCTTTTTTTCTCTTACTACCACACTCAGTACAGTAAGTAACTAAATCTTCCTTAGTGATAACTTGAGTTGATTTAGGTTTAATTTTCCACCAATTGGTTGTGGATGGGTAACTATTAAACGATGAACTATCATACGTAAATGATTGGTCAGAATTTGACCCTTTCTCTACTCTACCCGTTTCAAGTTGTCTTTTTGATTTTTTAACTTTATCTGGATTATTTAAGAATGTATTTGAGGTACTAAACGTTCCACTTGTTAATGATGAATTGGAAGTATAAACTGCATTTGTTCCTGTTGTTGTAATACTAGTAGGATTAAATGTATTCATACCTAAAGTATTATGTGTGGTGTAGGTAAATGGTGACCCCGTATTTGACCAATACGGATTACCAATTGTTACTGTACCTGATCCACTACCATAATGGATTGATGGTAAAATTTCATCATAAAATTTAATAACAACATCACCATTATTTGCAATCGCTTGTTGTACTTCTTCATTATTCCCATTTACGGTGTACATTTCGAACAAAAACTTCTTTGCCTCATCAAGATACCTTTCGAGGAATACACGTTCACCAGGACGAAGTATAATACCATTACCAATGGAATTACCATTCATCTCGATTTTTGCTAAAACTTTATTGTGTGTTGGATTAAAAAGTTCAATTTCGAACTCATCACCGTTGTTAAGATAAACGGTATCAATTTGCTGTTTTAATCTTTGCTTACTTTTAGTAATGAAAGATTGTGGTACAGCAAGACCAATCGTGTTGATTGAAATTCTTCTGTTCATTTCCTTATATTTTTTTGTATTTGAACCCGAATTCGTTGGTATCAATTCCAACTCAAATGCCTCAAGGACACTTCGACTTCAACCACAAGGTCTATTATAAGTATAATGAAGTTTTAATAAAATGTAAAGTGAAAATCTTATAATGTGTAAACTGGAACGTGAACAGACTCAATATAAATTTCACCGTTCTCATTATTTGCCAATTTAATAGTTATCTCACCACCTATAGTAATTACCCCCTCACCTTCTTCATCTTCACGTTCTACATTATCCCAATCATATGTAAGATTTAAATTAACACTTTCAGAATCCTCAGTTTGTGGAGTTATTTCTATTTCAAATTCAGATGGACCCTTAATATCATATAATGAAATACCTTTTATACCCCAACTTCTGTGTTCCATTTCAATTAAATAATTCAATGTTACATCACCACAATCAGCCCAATCAATATCGTTACCATTAACCTTTACTCCATATGTTTCTACGTGAACTGAAACATTATTTGCATATCTATCGTTACCTATGGTACCTTCATTTATGTGTTTTTTAACCATATCTAATTGATTCTCAGTGAGTACTATCTTTTTCATAATAAATTTGTTTCTATTTTAATATAAATACTCTGTAAAAATATATAATAAATTTGGTAAATCAAAAAATATCATTACTTTTGTATAAAATATACTAAAAAATAACGATTATGAAAAAGGTATTAGGATTATTAATGATTGTGTTGTTAGTTACATCTTGTAGAACAACTAGAATTCAACAAACTTATTCTTGGGAGGGTAAGCAAGTCTCCAAAAGACAATACGATTTGTTACTTTACAAGTATACGGTAGATTTCGTAAACAACCACCCTAAAAAAGAAGACCTCAAAACTTTTGAAAATCTTGAGGTCGTCTATGATACTATAGTGAAGAAATAATTATTTCTGTTGTGCTTTGGGTTGGTTACCACATAAATCTGTTTGTAATAGAACAGTTTCTTTTGTGCTACCTCTTTTTAATTGTAAATTAGGTTCCCCGTCATATAAAGGTTTTTC
>Ga0208800_1000071_pt1 | contig 19094 bp, 28 predicted proteins | sample ColrivemetaGS541_FD_187619 | JGI IMG/M metagenome (GOLD analysis project Ga0208800, IMG submission 187619) | Estuarine microbial communities from the Columbia River estuary - Freshwater metaG S.541 (SPAdes) (version 2) | ecosystem: Environmental > Aquatic > Marine > Intertidal zone > Estuary ...
GAAAAAGCGAATCATCCGGTATCTTCTGGATGCTGACACACGAGCAGGTGGCAAGCGCGAGGATAAGGAGAATCGTTTTCATCGCACTTTAGAATCCTGACTAGACTTGTTCGCGTCCCGCGCAGCAATCAGACCCGCACCAGCAATGATCTCACCGACCGCGAGCTGCAAGCTATCGAGCGTGAGGGACGTGCCCTCGGTGACATCGAGAAGCGCCTGCACTATCGCGCTGCACCCATGCAAGATGAGAGCCATACCCGCCAGCGTCGTCTTCCAGTTCAGCAAGAACGGAAGCAGCTTCTTGGATGCGTAGTTCATGGCAGTGCGGTTGATCAAGTTCGGCTTCTTGCGTTTGACTGCCACAGGTGCCTTGTGCGCCCAGAATGGTTTGGCCACGTTCTTGTGAATAGGAGGTTGTCCGGGCGATGGCATTACGGATTGAGCTTCCTGTCAATTTTGTCCAGCTTCTCGACTATCGACCGCAGCAGTTGCGTGTCTGCGCTATCCTTCAACTCCAGCGCACGAATAGCTGCCACATCCGCAGTCCTGAGCTTGGCCACCTCTTCAACTTTCTGCTCGTGCGAGTTGATCCGGATCTGGATCGTAGTGACCCAGACACCCAGACCAAAAGCGCCAAGGAGCAGGCCTTGGCCGACCTTGACCACGAGATTGAGATCTCGCAGCCGCTCCTCCAGTTCTTCCAGTTGTGTGGGATTCATGAGGTGATTGGGCGTCCACCTCTTTTGCTGTTGGCCAGCAGGACTTGAACCTGCTACGCAATAGCGAAGGATTGCGTGGGCCGCCCCGGCCAAGGTGTTAGACTGGCGGAGTGACCGTGCCGTAAGCGACAACGCTGACCTTGTAGCCAGTCGTTCCAGAGAGCCCGATGACAAGAGAGTCGGTTGATCCGGCAGCGGTTGTCGTCGGCAGGTGAAGGGAGAACACACCGCCCTCTGGTACTGCCACCGCAGTATTGCTCAATTTAGCAAAGCCGGTACAGGTCACCGTGGGCGTGCCGGTTGGCGCGGTAATATCGACCGCCCGCGCAACGTAAACAATGAACCCCTTGATCTGAGCCACTGCAATCGTAGCGCGGGTGATTGGATCAACCTGCGCCACGCTATCCACAAGGATCGAGCCAGACGACAGGATGATCGTCTTGTTGGAGGTCCCGGTAAACTCCGCCGCAATGCTCCACGCATTGGTCAGCGAAGCATTGATTGGAGGAATCGAATGCGCAATCGGCGCACGGGTCGCGCTACCGGCAAACGAATTCTGGAGGATAGTGGAAAGTTTGAATGTAGATGGCATGATGTTAAGAGCCGATGACCAACACGTTGACGTTCAGGCCGGTTGTTCCGTTGAGAAGGATGGTCAGCGTTTGGCTGGTTGCCGACTTGCGTCCTGTCGGCGTGCTGTAGATAAACGAGCCGCCTTCGTAGATTGGGAGCGGAACAACAGTATTGGTCACCACCCCGCCAAACCCGTTGCTCTGGATCTGCGCGCAGATCAGGCCGGTAATCGTCCAATCTGCCAGCGTGCCAGTGCCGCCAATCGTATCGACCGCAACCGTCAGCGTGGTCGATGCGTAAGAGGTGACAGTTCCCTCCATGAAGTTTGCTGGATTGGCTGCAGATGTCGCACGGACTCGCATATTGGTCACGTAGCCAAGTGACGCCGCAACCGTAAACGCTTTGGACGCGACTTCAATAGCAAGTGAAGTAGTCGAGAGAGCAGAAGGACGAACAGAAGCAGGAGCCACCGCTGGATCGCGGCGGGTGACGGTCACGTAAAGCCCGCGCCAGTAGTTGAATGCCAAGGTTGCATTCGTGATCGGATTGGTCAGTGGAACAGCGGTTGCCCCAGCCAGCACTGAGTTGACCGTCGTCCCGCTGGTGGCCAGCGTGTTGGCGGATGCCGTACTGTTCCCAAACACCTCAAACACGCCGGAGATCAGATCATTCTCAGAAAAGGACAGGTCAGGAATCTGCTGGGTCGCTGCCTGCACCACTGACGATGCTGGGTAGGAGTTTTGCGCCTTCAGAGTAAGTGCGAACGTGTTCGGCATAAAATGCGGCTTTGTGTCAATCTTAGATGAAGGTCACGCTGGGAAGGCTTAGAAACACCGATCCGACTTGGTGGTGCGTGATGGTCGATCCGGATCGGCTGAGAAGCCGGAGGTTTGCAGTTGTCGCACTAGAAGCTGGCTTGCTGGCCGCCACCACGAACGACGCACCCGATACAGTCCACCGCCGGATCTGCGCTGCCGACTTCGTGTAGTTCTGGAACGAGACCGACAAGCCGTAGTCACCCGCCTCGCCATATCCACCGCTTCCGCCGTTGCCGCCTTCCTCGTCGCCTGTACTTGGTGCGTTTGTGCCTGGCCCACCGCCCGCACCCCCAGCACCCGGTGACCCAGTGGCGCCGTTTGCTCCAGTTGTCCCGTTTGTGCCATCTCCTCCAGTCGTTTTCCCACCTGCTCCACCGCCACCGCCACCGCCACCACCGCCACCCGTTCCGCCGACCACGGTCAGCGTCTGCTGATCCGCAGCCGAGAGCGCACCAACCACCGGATTGGTCGTCGGCGTGATTGTGATCTGAAGCCAGATTGAGAAGCCATCAGCCACCGCCAGCGTTGCGCCGGCTACCGTTGCCACCGTCTCAGTCCAGCCGCCGCTGCTTGGATCGTTTACGTCGTAGGTGCTCCACGATGTGCCCAGCACTTTGCCACCGCGAATCGTCACGTCACCGCCAGAAAGCGTTCCGGTAAAATCAATCACGCTGGCTGTCGTCGTCGCACGTCCTGCCTGTGACGTGATGATGATGCCGTCGTTCGTCTCTTGCAGGATGATGCCTGCACCTTCAATCGGCACTTGCTCGTAGAGCGCCTTACGAAACAGGTTCAGCGTCTTCCCTTTCAGGAAGTAGTGCAGATTGCCGAAGAAAATGGGAAAATCAGGGAACAAAGGCGCTTATGTAGGTGGTTGCTGGGAGCGTTACGTGGTACGAGCCAGCATGGTATTGAGTCACCACGCCGCCTGTCTGTGATGCGATACGAACGTAAATGTTGGTCGCTGGCGATGCGGTTGGCTTGGTTGCGTGAACTTCAAAGCTAGCAGATGTGATCTGCCACCGCCGAAAGACCATCAAGAGTTTCGTGTACTGCGTGAAAGACTTCACCTCACCGTTTCCACCCGCCGCGCCATTGCCGCCGTCTCCGCCTTCTGCTGGAGTGCCTGAATTTTCATGTGGGTTTGTGCCTCCAGCCGCGTTGACCGTGCCGGCGCTTCCCGGAGTTTGTCCAGATGCGGATTCACCGGTAGCTCCGGCATACCCAGCGGTTCCATCATTACCCGCACCGCCTCCGCCACCTCCACCCCCTGCACCCCCGCCGCCGGTTGTGACTGTGATCGTACTCGCCCCGGTCGCTGAGAGCGTGCCGTTCATATCCACGTCCGTCTGCGAGCATTGAATCCGCAGCCACACGCTTTGCCCGTCCGTCACCGTGAGCGTGGACGGCCCCACAGTGAACTGCTCTGCCAGCCAGTCAGTCGGCAATGGATCGCTCATGGTTGGCGTCCCCCATGTTGTGCCAATCACTCTGCCTGCCGTGATGTCGAGCGAGTTGGTGGCCGGGAGTGACGCCTTGAAGTCATGGTTGATGCTGATCGTCGGCGATGTCTGGATGGCTTGATCCGCATGGAGCAGGATTCCTGCGTTGGTCTCTTCCATCCGCAAGTTGTCGCCAGCGATTGGTGTCTGGAGTCTGATCCTCTGCACGATCCGCTCCAGCATCTTGCCGGTCAAGATGTGCACGTCGCCAAGGTTGAAGTTGGGAATATCCGGCAGCATTAGGCGATGATGAAGGTGATAGCCGGCGGAGTGATCGAGATCATACCGACAACGTGCTGCGTGATGCTGGTTCCACTAATAGAAGCCAACTGAATCCACGATGAAGCCTCGCTTGCTGTGCCCTTTGCCGTGTGAAGCGAGATCCCGTTGATGCTCCACTTGCGGATCTGGGCGGTTCCCTTGGTTCTGCGGGTGAAGGTTACACTGCCGCCTGCACCTCCCGCGCCACCGTATCCGCCCGCGCCTCCGCTCGCCCCGTAGCTGTTACTCACCGTCACCGGCGTCGGGGGATCTGTGCTGTAGTCGAGAACGATGCCCCCCGAACCGCCGAGTCCAGTATCGTCGCCGTTAGCGCCTGCATCTCCTGCGGTCGCCTGAATGTCTGGCTGCACCCCCGCAGCCGCACCACCACCGCCACCGCCGCCGCCGCGTCCCCCAGCCGCGCCAGAGATGTCATAAGTAGTCGTCCCGAGTGGTCCGGTCGTAGTGGTGTCGCTTTCGGACCACAGAACCTGCAACCAGACCTGCGAGACCGTGCCGCTGAGTGATCCACCGATATAGTTGACCTCTCGCTGCCAGTCGCCCGGCGTTGGATTATCGCCAAGGATCGCGCCCCAGAGTGGGTACACTATCTTCCCTGCCGCCACTACCACCGATGTCCCATCCAGCGACACGGCGAAGCCTAGAGCAAAAGGAGCCACAACGCCGCCCGATCCCACGCGGTCGATAATCTGTCCGTCTTTGGTCTCGGTGATTGTGACGGTTTCCGACGAGATGAGCCGTTGTAAACGGATGCGATCCACCAGCCGGTTGAGCAGCCACCCGGACCGCGCACCGTTTACCTTTGGGTCGATAACTGGAAGATCTGGCAGCATATCAACCGGGCATCCACTCGTAGATGTAGACCATGCTCTGCTTCACAAGGTAAATGGTCGCCGACGCGCCGTTGATCGTTTCGATCTCAAGCCCATCCTGAATCCAGCCGAATGGGTAATTGTAGATTGGAGTTGTCGGTAGCGTGGTGAATGGATTGGTTGGCGGTGACGGTAGCGTTCCTAGAGGTGTAGCGTTTTCCGGTCTGGTGGCAGTATTAGGAAAGCTGGTGGTGACTTGATGGAACGTGCAGGACAGGTTGATGTACTGCCCTTGGATTTCGCCAGTCTTAGCCGGCGAGCTGCCCGGCACCGTGCCAAGCCCTGTCTTGTAAGACTGGATCTTGCTGGAAACGGTTCGCTTGACCGGCTGCGACGCATTGAGTAGTCCCGCCGCCTGCGCTTCGAACGAGTAAATGTTCGAGCCGTCCTGATTGATGCTGACGCCGTTGAAAAACATGTTGGCGTATGCGACGCCCAGTACTGTGCCGACCGAGATACCAACGTCAAAGTTCGTCTTCGCATACGCAATCGGCGTGTCTGTCCGCGCGTAGTACTTCATCGTCATCGTGTCGAATCCGCTCTCGGACACGGAAAAGCGAATGCCGTTTTCCGCGAGGATTGGCGTTGTACCGGAGGGCCAGTGCGTGTGGTTTGATGTCGGCATGATTAGGCGGTGGCGAGTTTCTCCAGAATTCCTTTGATCGAAAGAAGGTGAGCTTCTGCATTAGGAAGCGCATCTTTCCATCGTTCTCTCACATTGGCAGTGGCTTGTCTTTTAAGCATCTTTGGATCTGTGCTTTCACGATCAGCGATAAATCTTTCCTTGTTGGCTTTTTCGATTTCCTTTTTAAGCCGTCGCGCTTCATCCCGCACATCAGCTTCCGCCGCACGCCGCCGCTGGCGCTGCATGTCGTTATCGTCGCGCATCTGTTGGCGGCGCTCTGCTGGAGTGCGGCCTGCTTTGTCGATTGATTTTTGAACGGCTTCGCGGTTCTGCTCTTTGGTCTTGTCGGCTTGATTCTTGTTCTCGTCTGTAATCTCTCGTTCAATCCCAAGGATCTCTTGTTTCAGAGCCATGATCTTGTTGTATTTCTCGATCTGCTCTTCGGTTAAAGCCGCCCCGCTCTGCGCAAGTTTTTCAAATGCTTTAGCAAACCCCTCAGCACCATCAGAGGTATAAGTCGTTCCATCTAATTCCCCTCCTTGAAAATTTCGTAAAGCTCTTCTAGCCTGAAATAACCGCTCTTGAGGATCTTCCTCCATGCTCTGCTTGTTGGCATAAATCGACTCTTGCGCGCTTTGCAGTCTGCGCATGGCTGCCTCTTGTTTGTCTGCCAACTCATCAGCATCCTTTTTGGCTTGATCGGCTGCCCTTTTGGCTTCGTCTTGTGCTTGTTTCTCCTTGGCAAGTTTCTCGTTTAGCCACTGCTCTTCCCACCGCCAACGCGCAGCGTCCAGCTCTCGGTTCTCCTGATTGCCTTTGTCTAAAGAGTCTTGGAGTTTTTTTGCATCCGTTAATGCCTGTACGCGATCTTTTTCAGCTTTCTGCTGCCTTTCTAATGCGCGGACCAGTTTTCTCTGGTCTTCATCTTCAACGCCAAAGTCAACGCCTGCTTTTTTTTGAGTTTGATAATCGTCTAAAATCTTCTTGCTGTTGACCAAAAACTGAATGGACGCCAACACAAAATTGGTGCCTTCTATAACTGGCTTTGCAAATGAAGATGTTGCCTCGCCAGTGGTGACCAATAAATTCTTGAATCTTGCGTTAAGCGTATCAATAGCACCGCCCATCCCTCGCTCAACCTGCGGAAGTGCTTCGGCCATTTTAATCAATGCCTCCGCCACCTGCTTTCCACTTAAGCCCAGCTTCTGAAGTTCTTCCGCCCTGCCTGTTCCAAACGCTTTGTTGAACAATGCAGGGGCAAGAGCAAACGCTTCATTGATTTGATTGATCTCTTCCTGCAATGGCTTTGCAGATCCGTACAACTGCTTCAATCCATAAAGCAAACGGCTTAATTCTTCAGCACCGCCGCCTGTTCCACGAATTGCGTTTTGGAACGTCTTAATTGTGTTGAGCGACTGAGATGCGCTCATACCAACAGCGCGCAACTGCAAAGAAGCCTTGGCAGCCGTTTCCATGTTCACCCCAATCTGAGCAGACAGTTTTTTCAGTTCCTCATATTGAGCAATGCCAAGAATATCGTTTCCTGCTGTTGCTTTTAACGCGTTCTGGAGCTTTTCGGCTTCAAGGTAAGCAGTGCCTACACTCCGCGCCACATCCATGAAGGTCGATCCAATGGCTCCGCCTATGGCAATATTTTTCAACATCCCGAACGCCGCCGACATCTTCGAGACGGAGGCGTTCGTTTTCTTCATGGCTCCGTCCAGCCCAGACGTGAATTGACTGGAGTCGAGCCTGAGTGATGCGTCTAGCGTAGCAGCCATGAAATCACCCGTTATGTCAATACATTGACAAGGCGGTTCGACTTCCGCCGCTGGATGTAATCCATGGCGCTACGGATCGTCTCATCCTCCATCATGTCATGACCGACCCACTGGGTCTCAATGCCCTGCTGGATCAGCGCCATGTGCAGGTAAGCCAGCCCGCGCGCAAGCGGCAGCTCCCACAGGATCTCTTGTTCGGTCAGCCCTGTGATTGGCCTCACCAGTGACACGTAGTGCGCTTGAAAGACCGGACTGGCTAGTGCTTTCCCTCAGAGCCGGCTGTAGGCACCACCTCGGATTGATTGGCTGTCGAGTCGTTCAGGATGCGAAGACCAAGGCTGATTGCGTCACGTTCTTCCGAGATCTTGATGTTGGCGTCGATCCAGTCATCGCACGCATCAATCAGTGCTTGGATGCCTTGAGCCCGCAGCTTGCGCAGTTGCGCGGTCGGCGTGATGCAGACGAAAATCAGCACCTTGCTGAGTGGTGCGAATAGCGAGAACTCGTCGAAACAGGCGTCTAGCGAAGGGAAGCCGGACTTGTGGCACATGGACACCCAGATGTCCTTGCGTGAACAGGAGATGCCTTCAAACTCCTTGCCGTGCCACTGATAGGCCGCATTAAATGCTTCCGTCCTGCGCTTTTCCTGCTCGCTTGGCAGGTCAACTAATGAAACTCCGTCGTCCTCTTGTGTTTGGATGTCGATCATGGTCTGCCAGTAGCAAGGAATCGGTCAGCCATCTCCATTCCTTTGTTGGTAATGGATTCGCGCACATAAGCTGTGCGAGTGGTGCCCTTCCTTGTAATTAGCACTTGGCGCTCTGCTGAGTCAAGTGCGCGCTTGGCAGCGTGTCTGTTTTTGATGGCCATCAGGTAGCCAAGAAGCTCGTGGTTCGGATCGAGCTTTTGCAGCTCACCCGACATCAGCGCCTTCATCAGGTGCCCCACGTTAATCTCCGGCATTGTCACCGAAGTCGTGGAAAGGTACATAGTGACGTACTCCTTCCCGCTGTCCGCCCTGACCTGCACCACCGGCTTCATGACAACGCCCATCGTCATGAAAGCAGACGCCACATCAACGTCTGTGCAAGCGATCCAGCTTTCCATATTACACAACGAATGGGTACTGCTTCACCGAGAACGTAGTCTTGGCCATCTCGGTGTTGGTCTCCGTGCGGTTCGGGTCCATGAAGATCATGGTTCCATCCGCAGGGACAAAGCCGTAAGTGTCGGCAGCGAAGTTCGCCAATGTCGCAACCGCAGTGCCGGGATGCTGGTTGGCCAGCCCGGTCGTCTTGTTGGACAGGTAACCGTCGAACGCGAAGGTGATCGTCGGATTGCGGTACTCAAGTCCGAAGGTAGCACCGGATGCGTTGAGATAAGCCTTTTCATCTCGCGCCGCCGTGATGGTCAAAGACTGGACGAGGATGTCCGGCGTGGACGAATTGCTTTCATCCAGCAGCGTTGAAGATGGAATGTTTCCGTGTTGAATGAGTGCGGCGACGGCGGGCATAAATATCAGGCGGGTGTCAATCTTACTGCTGTGTCGAGGCGCAGATGATGGTGAATGCGTACTCGGTCGAAAGCGTGTCGTTCTCGCTAGATCCGGGCGTTAGGTTGTTGCTGTGCTGCTTCAGCACGTACACACCCTGTCCGTTGCTGATTGCGTTGATCTTCTGCCCCAGCGTGGTCGTATTCCAGACGCCAAACAGAAGAGCCGAGATATTCTCCGCCCGCAGTTCATGCCGGGGCCGGGTGTCCGCACCCAGTGTCAGATTCGCTTCTTGCCGATCCTCCACCATGTTCACGTTCAGACGGCAGTGCCAAACTGTGCTGGACTGCGGGATTTCGTCTGATTCGGTCACGCGCGCGACGATAAACGGCAGCTTTACCTCGTCGTTTTCTCGGTCGTCGCAGAGTGTGAAGCCGGTGAATGCAGAGAGCGACAACAGTTCATTGTCGAGCACTTCGAGCAATCGACGTTGTAGGCGGTCTGAAGGACAGATTGGGTAGGTGATCATTTCTTGAATCCTGTTTTCTTGGCAACGTCGTTTACGTCTTTAGCCATCCATTCAATAAACTGCCGACGCACTTCTGGAATAGCCGAGGTAAAGGCATTGGGAGCGATCAGGAAGGCACCCAGTCGTTTCACGCTGGCAAATGCCACCACCTTGCCGCTTGTGACTGGCACTGCCTTGGTGCCGATAGAGCGCCCCTTGAATCGCTTGTGATTGCGCGGCATCCCACGCATGGGCACGTTGAACGCCTTGTAAGACGGGATGAAGCCAGCCGCTAGATAGCCGATAGACCTCACGCGCGCGTTCACGAGTCGCTCCGTCATGGCGTAGAACTCACCAACAAAAATGGCTGACTTTGGACCACTCGATGCGCGCGGAAAATTGGTTCTCCCCTGCTTGCGAAGCCGCGCCGCGATGATGGCCGCCGCCACAGTATTCGTGAGCTGCGTGCGTTTCTTCTTCTCGCCACGGCTGATGCGCTTGGCCTGCTTGGTCAGTTCTGTCCGCACCTGCGCAGCGGTTGAGGTTAAAGCCTTCACTCTGCTGCCAGCAAATGGAAGCCAGAACCGCATTGCCTTATTCACCACCGATGCGTCGCTCTTCTTCTTCATCTTGGCATAGTCAGCCATCGCTTTTTCAAGCGCGCGCGTGTCGATCTTCACCTGCACACTCATGCCGCCGTCGCCTCCATGTTTGGGTCGATCAGCTCTAGGTCGTAGAACGGGCGGATGTGCGTGGTGGTCACGCTGTCGATCCGGTAAACCACCGCAGTCGCCAGCACGGTCCCCATCTTGATCTCGTCGTTGATCTTCGGCACGGTCGCGAATTGCGCCTTGGTCGCTATCACGCTCACCGTGTCATCTTTGACGATGATCTGAGCCATCAGGTTCCGCCCATTCTTGCCGCTCGGCTGGTAGGCGTGGATCTGCACATTGTTGTGCCACACGAACAATTGAGCGCCGCTGGCATCTGTTCCAAACTTGGAGCGGATGCGGCCATGCGCGGCGGCGATGCGTTGAGCGTAGGTCATACAAAAAAAGCGGCTGACAAGTATGAAAACCTGTCAGCCGCCCACGATGAAGACAACACCTACACCAAAAATTATGTCAGCACCCGAACCGTCGCGGTTCCGCCTGCGCCGGTGGTTGATGGCGTGAATTTCACGCGCAAGAACTGCAAGGTTGCAGCCGGAAGGCGAACGCGGAAGCTTGTGGCAGCAGCACCCACTCCGCCGGCGCCGGTTACAACACGTGTGATGCCGAGAGCAGTGCCGGTCGGAGAAGCGGCGGCGCCGTTAAGAACGACCGCCGTGACGGTTGCTCCGTTGGCAAGCTGCCCCACTGTGAAAGCAGGGAAGGCAATTTCCAGCTCATGCTCTTCCGTGAGGAATGCTTTGCTGTTGGTGCCGAGGTTAATGTCGGCGGTAAACGCATCGACGGCGGTGGCCGGGATAGTGGCCGTCTCGGTTAGAGACGCATCCTGCGTATTGCGAGAAAATTCGTTAGCCATTGTAATAATTCTTTAGATGTGATGCGCTTAATTACTCAGCGATACCGATCGAGTCGGTGATGACGATTGGGATACCGTTGGACTCAAGTGGCAACGGAGCGAAAACCTCGGCGCCGGTGGCGGACTTGCTGCCGAGGGCGGAGAAGGCGGTGGAACGGCTCGACTGGAGCTGGAACGCCGAGCGGCGGTTCATCAGCCAGTAATTTGGCCGGTAGCCAACCGGGTATTTGCTGAGCAATTCAGCCAGACGCGCATCGGTGACACCAGCACCGGAGTCGCTGCCGACGGCGCTCAACCGGCCAACGCTGTACTTGCTGCCGACCTGCATCCCGACCCAAGCGGTCAAGTTGGCAACGTGCGCAGGATAGACCGTGCTGGTGCCAACGTTTTCAATGCGCCACTCACCCAGTTCAAAAGTAGTGCCGGAACCGAAAACGAGCTGAACGCCTTGCGTGTCGGTGTTGATGCCGTAGACGGATGACAAAGCAGTGCTTCCGCCAGCGCCAACCACGAGGCCGGAGTTGAAAGCGGTATGGATCGCCTGCAAGCCGGGGAAGCCTTTAGAATCAACGCTGGTTCCGTAGATGACCTGCGAACCCAGTTCAATCAGCGCCTGTTTCATGACGCCGACAGACTCAACGTCTTTCCACGCTTGTTCGCCGTCCTCGTAAGCGCGAGCAACCGCAACGTCGGCCTGAACGGCACCGCTGAGGATATAGCACTCAATGAGCTGGTTCTCGAACTCCGATTTCGTCGGGGTCGAGCCTTCGTTGGCGGCGCGGAAGCCGACGCCTGGGTACGAGACGCGCGAAGCGATCTTGTACGAGGTGCCGCGAATGGTGCGGGCGGGCAGGATCTGAACTTCGGGAGCGTAGGTCAGCGTTTCCTCAATCAGCCCGACGATGGTGTCGGAGCCGTTAAGTTTGGCAATGTCGAGAAGATTGGCTTGTGGCATGGTCTTGAGAGAAAGTTGTTATGAGTTGGCCGAAACGTAGGCTGCTTCGGTTGGGAATTTTTCGGTGAACGCACGAACCGCTTTCAAGCGATCGAGACCGGTTGAGGTGCCGATTGCTTGATTCTTGGCTTCGTGGTAGGAGATGGCCGGAACCTTTACCTCTGGCTCGTTGATAGGAGCGGCAAAAGCAGCAGGCGCAGGAGCGGCGGCGGCGAGGCGAGCTTGCAGCTCGATGTCGCTGTTGCCAGCCTGCAACGCCTTCAGGTCGGCCTTGAGTTGTTCGCACTCCGCGAGCACCTTGGCATTGTCTTCGGCGAATTGCGTAGCCACCGCATCGAATTTAGCAGTGAAAGCGGCGAACTGCTCCGCGATGATGGCGGAAAAATCAACTTGAGGTTCTGGCGCAGGCGCCGGTGGGTCAATTGGCATAACATCTTCGTCACTGTCAATCTGATCAGCCGAAAACACGCCGTCAGCGTTGGCTGCGGGTGTGTCTACAAAGTCTGCCGAGTACAAGCCGCGTGGGCGGGTCATGTAGTTGCCGCTCTCCTTGTCCAACTCTGGCGCATCCGCTGCAAACATCAAGCTCACGCCAAAAGCGGAGGGGATTTCATTGATCATCTCAAGAAGCATCTCTTTTCCGCTGTGCGCTTCAAACAATGTCAGGTCGGCCAGCAGCTTGCCTTTGCTGACACGGAAATTCTCGTAGTAGCCAACTGTGTCCTCGACACTAGAGAAGTGATTGAGCTTTGCCTTCACTCGGCCTTTTTCGATCGCCAGTGACTTGAATTTGTTGAGTGAACGCTTGTCCACAAACACCCCATGACCGAGTGCAGGGCCTTCCTGAATCAAGGAAACACCCATGATAGTGTTTCCTGATACCTTGCCCTGAAAGGCTGCGAATGTCTGAATCTCTTCGGTGACTGGCATACACGCCAAACCGATGTCAATCAGTGCTGCCAGCCTCTGCCTCGTCCTCGGCGATGTCTTCGGCTTCGTCCTCTGGTGACTCTTCGTCCTCAATCTCTGGCACGTCCTCCGTAGGCGCAGCCGCTGGCGCCGGTATAGCCGGCGCGTTAGGTGCCCGCCGCTCCAGCATGTAGATGGCAGTTGGCAGATCCAGCACGCCGCCAGATGCGTCTTGCACCATCTTGGCGTCCTCGACAAGCTCCATGGCTTCCGCGCGCAGCAGGCTGCGAATGATGTTGCGATCCTCACCGCGATCCGCTGCGATCTGGGTTTTGCTGATAATCCCGGCCATGGTCTCGTCGATGAGCGCCTTCGATTCGCGCCCGATGTCGGCGGTGACCTTCGCAGGGAAGCGCCACTCACCGGCATCAAAGTCCGCGACAGCCGGCAGGTGGCCGAGCTGGATGCCGCGAGCGATGACGCGCATCACGATCGGATAGAGAAACTTCTCTTCCAGCGTAAGCTGCGTCATCTCAAACTCCCGCGCAGCCTGAGCCGCTTCCATCCGGACTGCTGTGCCTTGGCCTGCCCAGGAATAGATAAAGCCAAACGGCAGCCCGACGGTCAGCCCGGTCGAGCGAACGAGAGTGTCAAGAAACCCGTTAAAGGTTGGCGACGGGCGGTTGAAATCGACTGGGTTGAACGATTCGCCCTCTGCGAGGTACTGGATAGCACCCGGCTCGACCTTCTTCATCCGGTCGGCGTCGCTCATGTAATCGCTGTGCGTCGTGTCGAGCGAAACATCCTGATCCGCGCTGCCATCCGCGTTGTTGATGACGCCGCTTATCGAAGAAAGGTACTTCACCGAGATCTTCTCACATGCGAGGATCTCTTGCAGGTCTTTGATGTCGGTGATTGCCGCATCGAACGCCGAAAAGCCCCGATAAGAGTCTAACCGGGTCGGATCGAACAAGTGCAAGAACTCCTGCGCCGGCACTTCGAGCGCAGGCATCATGGATTCGCCGGTCAGGCTGCGATTGTAGATCCGGTATCGGATCGGCCTGCCCATCGCGTCGATGACAACGCCGGAAAAGTCCTGCTCGCCCTTTTTGAGCGGCCTGAATGGTTTGCCATCCGTCCCGTTGCGATTGGGAATTGAGCCAATGCGGTCGGCCTCGATGGCCTGTAGCCGGATCGGACTGATTTTGAGCATCTCGTCGAGCTGCGTCATCGGCACTTCGGACACGATGTAACCGATGTCACCGTCACGCTTCATCGATGTGACGCCGAGCCCGGCCAGCACCCGGAAGTGATGGCGCCGGGTCAGGTCGCAGCTTGCCATCCACCGCTCGACATATGCCGTGATTGCCTTGTTGGCTTCCTCGGAGCTGGTGCGCGGCACGTACTGCAAGCGCCCGACTGAAAAGGTCCGGTACTTGCGCAGGATCGACTTCACCACACTGCTGTTCTCCTCCAGCCACCGCGCTTCCCGGATGAGTGTCACCCGGTCGGTGTGGTTGCGGCTAGAGTCAGGCTGATCAAGCGTTTGCCCGCTCGCCCGACGATTGGTCGATGATTGCGCCCCGACGCGCCAGTAGCCCACCTTGTCGCCCGCCTCTAACTGCGCCTTCGCGCGCTGGCGTTGCAAAGCGGTTGCCGGACTGAAGAACCTGATAGTTTGCTCGATAAAACTCATAGCGGAAAGGTTGAAAAGTCAGGTTTGAGGCGGTTGGAGATGAGTGGGTACTTCACCGGGTCGAGCTGGTGCATCCTCCGCATCACAGCCCGCATCAAAGTCATGACCGGAATACCGCCGTCCGATCCAGATGCGCGGGTTTCGGACTCACCGCCGCCGGATGTGCTAATAACGATGGTGCCTTGCCCTTCGGTCAGTGCCGATAAGCACTGATCGTAAAGCGTTTCGCAATATTGCAGCGAAGCATAACGTAAAATCGAAGGTCCGCCCATAAAGTCACTCAGCCTGTCAAGCGTTGACAGCCTCCACGTCGTTTGTGATGATTTCGGCCTGTCCGATGATTTTTTCGATGCACGCGGCCAGAACCTGCATTGCCTCCGCATCGAACGAGTGGTTCTCGCCCAGCTTCTTGAAGAAAGTCTTGTTCTTGCCAGTCCGCTTATCCTTTTCGGTGACAAAGACCTCGTTCTGAATCTCTTTAAAGTACCACTTTGGCGCATTGTGCGCGATCTGCCACGATGCACCCTGGCCTGCGCGCAGCCGATGCAGAACCAGCTTGATGTAGTCGCTTGACCACATGATCCTGTCACACAAGTCGGCCTGCCGAGCGTTCCGCACCTTGGATCTTGCAAGTCCCACACCCGAATCAACGTGCTGAATCTGAGAATACGGACGTTTGACCGACCGGCTGCGGCCTGTCCTCTTGTCCAGCAGCGTCCACGTGAAGAACTGCGCCTTGTCGCCCTTGAGCGCGATCCAGTTATTGGCCGCACACTGGCGGTAAACTTCACCTTGGTATCGCTCAAAGCCGCAATCGACGAACACGCGCCTGTCGCTAACTTGCAATCTCTTCTGTAGGTCGGCCAGTTGCGCCCAAGTGTGCAGCTCACCGGCGTAAAACAGACGCGATTCGCCGTTTTGTGCCCAAAGTCGGACGATAACGCGGAAATAGTCGCGCTGCACGTCCACGGTCATGTAACGCCTGAACTCTTGCTCCCACGGCTCCTCCATCGCAAAACCGCCCGATAAATTGACCTCTTCGGACTGGAACTCCCGCATATCCCAGAACTCGCCTAGCCGCTTGCGTACAAACTCCGCGAGCGGCGAGTAATCGCCCAGTTTTCGCGCGTGCTCGGCCTTGAGAAACTCGCTGGCGATAGTATCCCACGCGACCCATGGCACGGTCAGCGCGTTCCAATGATACGATTTTACGCGCGGATCTGGCGCCGAGTTCTGATTCTGGTAGAACCCGCTGTTTGCGATCTGCCGGCGGACTTGCGGCTCGTCCTTAAGATGGACTTTGCACGATGGACACTCGTAACGCACCGTGTTCTTAATCCGCGCGAGGTCGTATTTGCCGTCCGCGAGCTTGGCGCCTTCACCGTCCCACTTGAGTTGACCCAGCACCATCGGCCATTTCTCACCGCAGGCCGGACAAGCAACATGCCACTCGCTGCATGACCCGGCGGTAAAGCTCTCGTAAAACTCACCGCTGTTGTTCATCGGCGTCGATACGTAAATCCGCTTCGAGTTGCGCGCATCGAACGAGGTTGTCCGCTTGCGTGACTCGTCGATGTGGCCATGCGTCCAATATGCGGCCTCGTCCCCGATGACGTAGCGCGCCGCCTTACTCTGCAAGTTGTGAATGTTGCTGGCGCCCATCACGTACTGCGTCATATGCGCAAACGCCACCGTCCGCTTCTGGATGCTTTTGTCTCCCTTGTTCAGCATTGCCCTGACCGGCTTGCAGTCCAGAATGCGATGTTTGAACCGGGTGTCTAAAAACTCGTCCGCGTGCTCGTCGGTTTGCAGGTACAGACACATGTCGCCGCCCTCCTCGGCGATCAGGTACAACATGGCTCCTTCGGCCAGGGCGGTCTTGGCGCTTTGCACCGAGCACGCGCAGATGATTTCGCGCGTCTCGTGGTTTCGCAGCTCTTCGAGCGGCGCCTTGATCCACGGCGAGTTCCGCACGTCGAACGACCCGAGGATTGGCCCGCGCTCAAACCTCACATGCGTGCGCAGCCACTCGTCCACCGGGAGCTTCGGCGTTGGCCGCCAAACCTCCGCCATCAATGGGTAGATCGAGAATGCCATCAGCTTTTGCGCGGTCTCCCTCGCTTCACTGGCTCGGTTGGCGCGATCTCGACTTCCATCATTTCAACGTCCACCTTCTTTGCCTTCAACTGCTCCTCGATCTTGACGTAATCCTCGTGCTCCATCTCCCGCAGGATCTTGTCGATGCAGGTCAAAAGCCGCTCCTCAGCCTCCGCCGGTGAAACACCACTCACCTCGTAGGCCATCTCCGGCGGGATTCGCTTGATCTTTTCCTTGATGGCATACATCACAGCCCGCACCTGCGCCAGCACCTCATCGACGGACACGTATTTTGCCTGTAGAATCTCAATCTGGGTGGCCAGTTTCTGGCACTCCAGATGGATCTTTCGCGCCTTAAGCGACGCCACGTCCTGCACGCCCTCGACGTTGATTGTGTCCCCGTCGTTCAGCCGCGTGTATTTACCGCTGGCTAAAAACTGCTGCCTTGCGGCCTTGATCTTCTCGATGTCGTAGCCGTTCGGCCCTTTGACGAACGCCTCGGGATACTTCTCTTCCCAGCGACGCAACGCGCCCGGTGAGATCGAGAAAAAGTCGGCCACATCTTTCTGAGTCTCGTAGCGCGGCTGGTTGTTGCGTTGCTTTAGAAACTCAGTCTCCGCATAAGACAACGGATGACCAGCAGCGACCCGCGCGAGCAGGTCTTGCAGCTTTTTCTGTGTGTCCTCGGCGGTGGTTGCATCCATGCTGTTATTGATTGCGCATCTCCGCACGGCTGCGCTCGATCAGATCCGCAGCATGTGCCGCGCGCCCAGTGCTCTCGCACCACTCGATCCACTCACGTAAGAGCACGCCGGTGTCACCAAGCCGCTCTTGCGAATCAGCGACCGTCTCTCGTGAGATGTCCATGGTTTGCTGAATGCGCTGCGGCACTTCGCCCAACATGATTTCTCTATCCACTTGCGGCGGTGTCGGTGGCTTCGGGAATCTGCTTTTGGAGTGTCTCATAGATTTCTTGTAAAAATTGCATGTCCTCTAGGATCTCGGCGATCATCTCCGCATCGAGCGTTTCGATGACGTGCCCTTCGCGCCACCATCTCTTAATGCAGCCAAGGGAAGCCATTAGGTTTTGGAACTTAAGCACGTCCGTCTTGCGCGGCGTCGTCTTTGGCGCGGACTCAAGCCCCATTGCAATCTGTAACTGTTTGTATTGGCTGCTCCCTGTCTTTTGCAACGGCGGCTTGTCCGGTGACATCCGCGCGAGCCGCATACACCGATACACCGCATAGTAGTCCCCGGCGCCGACGTGCTGCGTCGCGTATGCTTCCCAGTCGTCCTCGTCTACTCCTTCCTTGAGTTTGACGCAAGCCTTGCCGACTTTCCAAGCGCGCTGGAATGCGGTCTGGCTGATCGTCGATGCGGTCTGTGCCTCCTCCCGCATCATCGAAAGCTCGACTGCGGCAAAGTCCTCCAGCTCTTTTATGCTGAAGGTGTCAAAGTTTGGTAGTGCTAGTTGCATAGGTCAGGCGTCGCGGCGGAAACGGAAAGGCATTGATGAGTCATCAAGCGTGTAGATCTCGTGGATGTGTTTCCTCATCCGATAGCGCAGAGCTGCGGCTGCTTGACCTCGTGACTTAGCGTTAAGCTCACGCACTTCGCCGACCTGCATGTTTTTGAAGCGCGCGACGTTCTTCCTAGTTTCAAGTTTGATTGGTGTGAACATGATGGTTATAGTTGTTTTTCTTGTGCGTAGGCGAGCATCAGAAGCGCATCCGCTGTCTTAAGCGTCACCTTGAGATGTGGGTAACGCCGCTGCGCCTCGGCCTTGAGTTTGTTCTTCCATTCGGTCGTTCCGCTGGTGTCCCCTTTGGTGCCGAGACGAAAATGCTTTTGCCAGTCTTGCGGCCTGACGAGGATGACCGGCATTCGGAGCGATACCGCGATACCTCTCACCAGCCCGCAGTTGAACGCGAGCGGAAAGATGGTTGATCCCGGCAGCGCCTTCCCGACAAACTTGGGAACGTCCTCGATGATGCACTTAATGCCGGGCCTCATACTGTAGAGCAGGCCGATCTCCTCCGCGATCTCGGTGTCGCTGCCTGGCATCCCCATACACGATGCGAGTGCGGCGCTATCCCACGCGATCCCGCCGTTCACTCCTGGGTCAATTGTGATGTAGCTGGTCATGATCTTGGCGCGTCTTGTTCGATGTGCTCCCATTTCGCATGGTGCACTGACTCGTAAATCTTCCGCTGCGGTTGTGGCCGCATCCCGTGCTTGGGCTTGAGATGGAAGCTCTCCAGCGTTTTCTCCACCTTCTTCGAGAACGCCTGCTTTGAGATTCGATGGCGCTTCGCGATCTGGTCCATCGACTCTTCGGCCCGACCGATCAGGCCGTAGCAATATGCGACCGCATCCAGCTCGACCATCGGGGTTGCGCTGTCGGCGATGTAGGCCAGCACCGCGGAAATGCCCTTCGCGTAGCTGTAGTGGTCGAGATCACGCGCTTCCCGTTCGATCTGGAACCGCACGTACTCCCCCTTTACGATGTCGATGGCCTGCGCCCGGCTCAGATCCGCGTGTTGCCGCCACCGCCGGACGATGCGCTCGGCGAGGATGTCCTCTGGCTGCTCGACGTACTCGGGAGCGGCAACTTGGAAAACTGGGTGGTCGGTGTCGATGCGTCAGGATGCCGAGAACCGGTCCTGATGCAAATAAATTGCATAATACAAATGCAAAAAAATTGCAACAGTGCAAATTGTGCGCGCGAGGCGGAAACC
>Ga0208800_1000072_pt1 | contig 18896 bp, 25 predicted proteins | sample ColrivemetaGS541_FD_187619 | JGI IMG/M metagenome (GOLD analysis project Ga0208800, IMG submission 187619) | Estuarine microbial communities from the Columbia River estuary - Freshwater metaG S.541 (SPAdes) (version 2) | ecosystem: Environmental > Aquatic > Marine > Intertidal zone > Estuary ...
AAAATAATAAAATACAGCAGTTTATAAAACAAAGGGGGTGTTCTTATAAAATACTTGGAAGCTTTGATTTCTTAAATGCAGAGCGACAAGCAAGAGCAAAAATTGATGTAATAGAGTTTGATTTTAGAACTGAATATAAAAATCGTTGGGGTGAAAATGAAACGGGGACTCAAGATCCATTTGTTGACTTCCTAAAAAAAGAATTTAAGTTCACAGAGCCACAAATTCCGCAAGAAGACTTTAAAAGGGAAGAAGTGTTAGAAAGTGAACTTGAGGTAGCAGGAAACCCTATTGAAGCTTATGTGAACGCATACCAAAAGGAATTAATGTCAATGCAAAAGACATATTACACACTAGGGGAGTTGTATCAAGAAAATTCTAAAATTTTCAAAGAATTAAAAATTGATATTGCTATAATCACTACAACACTTCGGGAAAAAATAAAAGCACTTCGTATTTCATATTGGCAACTTTTTATAGATAAGTTTGATAAAATCAATGAACGACTTACATATAATTCAAGAAAGCTGTTGTTTTCAAGTCTTCGTGAAAATGAAAAGCTAGATTTTAGTGTAAGTAATTGTTACGCAATTGTAATATATGCAATTGAAAACGCCAACAAATATTTTGACAAACAAATCATAGATATTTTTGAAAAATTGTCTAATTCGGAAAGCGTAAGATATTACAAATCAAATCAAAAGGTTTATAATGAAGATAATTGGCGTTATAAACAAGAAAAGCCAACGCACTACACACTTGACAAAAGAATTGTTTTTAAAGGTTATTGTAGTCAATTGGAAAAAGACTATGTAAGTGATGATCGCATATTGGGAGATTTAATAGTAATCGCACAAAGTCTGAATTTTAAATTTCGTTGGAGTGATGAATCCATTTATTTACGAGCGGATAAAAGTAAAAATGAAATTTATTTAAACCCAAGTGGTAAAGATGGTAAGTTACAAGATAAAGATTTATTCCTTGAATATCGTTGTTTTAAAAATGGCAATATTCATTTAAGACTCAGTCAAGAATTTATGAAAGCTTTTAATATTGAAGTTGCAAGATTAAAGGGTTGGATTCACAACAAAGAAGACATCGTAAATGAATTTGATTCAGAGCTTGGAATAAGTCCGGAAGATTGTGATAAATACTATAAAACGGTTTATCAAATTGAAGCAGTTCCAAGTCAATTTTTAATTGATATGAAGTAATTCCTTGACTTTCCCAAAAAATGGTTTCAATATCTTTCAAATGGTAAAAGTGGAATAGAGAAAAAGAATACAATGCAGGCAACCGCTTATGCAGTAGATAGAAATTTCGCAAAAGATGTAAATGTTGAAAATAGAAAACAACAACGCTTTTTCAAACAGTTTCGCATTACAAATCACGGTATGGCGTTTTTGATAAAACATAGAAATGAGTATGCAAAATAAGAAATCATATTTTTAAAGCGAGATAAAAATAAAAAATAATATTTTTCCCTTGACTTTTCAAAAAGATAGTTTATAAAGTTGTGTAATTAATATAAAAATACCATGCAAAAACTAAAAAATACCACAAATAATGAAAGAATTTACTACACATGTATGTATCATAATAAATCAAAATATGTTATATTGAATGATAACCCAATATTTTACGGTGAGAAATGTTTAACTGAAACAAGATTTGAAATTTATGATACGCAAGACAATCTTTTGGCAAGATATAATAAATATTGTTTTGAAGATCCATACACACACCAATTTGGCTTAACTTTTGATAAAAATGAACCAATAGAGTTAATGTTTGAAAAAATGAAACAATTATCAAAACAAAATGCCTAAAACTAAAAAAATTTCAAAAGAAAATTACGCAAGAAAAAGAGGCTGGGGAATGCAAACCAGCCCTCTCTCAATCACGACTGCAACAGGACAAGGTTTTGATGAATATTTTAAAATCTTAAACCTTGGCTTAGACAATTCACACGCTGGTTGTCTTGAATATCTAAAAAGGGTTGAAGAGTTAAGACAAATGGGAAAAAAACAATTAATTTAAACAATATATGTCAAAAATAATAACATTCTGCTTCACAAGTGAAAAAGCAAAAAAACTTTACAGCAACGAGCCACCGCAATATGAAACGCCGTTTGCAAGTGGTTTTGATTTAAGGGCAGTTGATTTTGATATTAGCCAGTTCAAGGATTTTAACGAAGATGAAAAAGATGGCGGCTCTTGTTTGTCAAAAGATACGCAACACATAATCACAAATAATGGATATATCATTAATCACAAAGATGGAGATGACGACCACACTTGGAGCGAATTTTTAGAGATATTCAATGTTTATGGTCTTGCATTATATGATGCTGATGATTATGATTGTGAAAATATTGTGGGTTGGGAAATATCCCCACAAGGACGCATCTTAGTAAAAACAGGAATTAGGATTTCAATGCCAATTATGGAAAATGAAATAATGCACTTAGAAATTTGTTCTCGTTCCGGTCTTTCATTAAAAAACGGTGTTTTTGTTTTAAATGCACCAGGAATAGTTGACAATGATTATAGGGGCGAACTTGGTGTGATACTGTATAACGCAGGAAACAAAGCGGTTACAATCAATATTGGCGACCGTATAGCACAAGGCGTTTTCAACCCAGTTCAACAGTGCATTTGGCAAAAAGTTTCGGAAGAGGATTTTGACCAAAACTTTTGCAACACAAAAAGGGGAAGTGGTGGTTTTGGCTCAACAGGAAAATAACTTAATTTAAACAGTATGACAAAAGTTTGGTGCGTGCGTTCACTTAATAACTATAATGGTAAAAAGAAGTACAGTCCCGATTACCATACATCTTATACAATCGGAAAAATACAGTTAGTTGATTATACGCGTGATAGAGCAAGCCACCCAACTACACGCACTATACCACATATTGAGTATGAATTAAACGAAGACTTTAGAAATCGTGGTATAATGTCAAAAGAATTGCCAAGGTATTTAAAATGGTTGCAAAAATATGAATATAATGAATTGATTGCGATTGTAAAAAATGACGATGAATTCGCGGAGTATAGTAAAAAGCTATTGCTTAAGTGCGGTTTCGTAAAATTTGAATTAACAACTTTGGAGGGGTACACCACTTTTCTTTGGCACGCAAAACTTCAAAAGGAATTAAAGCAATTGATTGAGTGGGGAAGGTTGGAAAGTAACACTTGACATTTATATATAACATATTCAAGGTACACTTGCCAGCAGTTTTATTGTTTTCTCTGTTTAGGCTTATCTTCATTAAGCTGTTTTAAGTGTTGCTGGTTTTCATCGGTAGCACTTCCCCTTAGGGGGGTAAGACAAGCAATATTCCCCAAAAACAGTGTTGTAAAATTTCATATTTCACATTAAAAGCTTGACATTTGAGTTTTATTACGATTTTATTACGAAATAGTCGATTTTATTACGATTTTATAAATTTTATTACGAAATAACCAATTCTATTACGAAATATGCAGGATAAAACCAATAAGATAATTCAAATGGATTGTTTGGAATATCTAAGAAGCCTTCCTGATGGGTGTGTTGATTTAGTTTTATTGGATCCACCATACAATATTTCACACGCAAAATGGGATAAGTGGAAGTGTCAAAAAGAATATGTCAACTGGCTTGGTAGTGTATTTTTAGAATGTCAAAGAGTTTTAAAAGATAATGGAAGCTTTTATTTTTGGCATAATGATTTTCAGCAAATGGCAGAATTACAACACTGGATTTCACAAAATACAAGATTTGTTTTTAAATCAATGATTTCCTGGATAAAACCTACTTTTAGAAATATTGCTTGGGAAAATAAACAAGAAGGCAGTAATTTAAGAAGTTGGTTCAATATTCAAGAATACTGTTTGTATTATACTTTTGAAGATGGCAAAATAATATCAATGGACGATTATAATAGGGTTGGGTGTTTTTTGACAATAAAAAAGTATATGTGGGACGAAAGGGAAAAATTAAAACTCACAGAACGAGAGTTATTTTTGTTAATTCACGGATACAATACAAAAAGAAGCAAGATGCACTACTGGAACAAACTGTCTCAATGGCAATTCCCAACTAAAAGAGTCTACAAAAAACTTCAAACAACGGGCTTTTTTCAAAAACCATACGAAGAATTGCGTGCTGAATACGAAGAATTACGACCTCGCTTTAATATTCAAAACGGACACGCTTATAATAATGTTTGGTATTCAAAAGAAGGCAACGGCAATAAAACTTCAAGGAATGGCAAACTCCACACTTGTGAAAAGCCACAAGATTTATTACAGAAAATCATATTAACAAGTAGTAACGAAAATGACATCGTGCTTGATTGCTTCGCTGGAAGCGGTAGCCTAGCTCAGGCGTGCCTTGAAACTAACAGAAACTTCCTTTGTTGCGAACGAGATGAAGGCTATGTAAAAATAGCCAATGACCGCCTTGCAAACTGGAAAGAAGACCTCTTGCGTCAAGATAAGTGGTTAAATGACCGTGGCGTTATGGATTTTGAAAGCGACATTAAGGAGCAAATCAAACAAGAACAAACACAAGGAACTTTAATTTAAAATTTATGCCAAGAAAAGCTAAGGGTCAAGAATTAAACCAAGAGCAGTTAATTGAAATGCAGGCACTGTTTGAAGGCAGTGACTATGGTGGTGTAAAAATTGCAGAAACAATAAACGAACGCCACAATGTCAAAATAACGGAAGGAACTGTGAGACATTATGCAAAAAAAGAAGGGTGGGTTAAGGGTAAGAAAAAAGAATATTACAATGCGAAAAAAGTTGCCAAAGTAACGGAGACGCTGGCAAAAGCAAAAGATGAAGACAGGGAGTATAAATTGATAACAAAGATAAGTAAGCAAGCTGAAAAAGAAGGCGAAAAGGTTGCACTACTTACATTAAAATCTGAATCATTTAAAAGGGAAATAGAGGCAGAATATGCAAAAGGGATATTATTGAGTATTAAAAATCACAATACAGTACAAGAACTAATACAAAGCGGAAAGGTCACGGACACGGAATTTGAGTATGTTGATACAATACAAGGAAAGACTGGTAAGGTTTTACGGAAAACAAGAGCATTACTGCCAAAAGACCTAGGATATGACCAAATTAAGGTTGGGCAAGCATTTGGATTTGCTCAGTTCCCCCAACAGCAAAACAATACACAAATTAACATTGGTGGAGAGGTAGTTGAAAAAGAAACTGAACGGCAACTTGAAAAAGTGAAGAACAGAGCCGATTTTCAAGATTTTGTTGGCAAATTACAAAAGTGATATGGATTATAATAGTTTAATTTTGCGTGAGTATTACAAGGATAACTTTTACGCATTTGTGCAAGATGTCTTTGAACATTATCGTGGCGTGCCATTTAAACCGCATTACACAGTTCAACTTTTATGCGAACATATTGAATACAACATTAAAGGGCATTTTGAGTGGGGAATTTACAATCTACCAAGGGGCTGGGGGAAGTCCGTTATTATAAGTGAATTAGCACCTGCGTGGGCATTATTAAGAGAGCCAGTTGAAAGGGTTGCTTGTTATTCAAAGAAAATGAGTGAGGACGCAAAAGATTGGCACGATAAAACGCATACAGCCCTCACTTGCGACTTTACAAGTACATTTATTGAAAAAAATATTGTTTCAAGTTATAATAAATTCGTTTTACGCACAAATAGAGGCGGTTATAGGCGTGTTGCGTCTTGTCTTGCGTCTTCCGTTGGTTCAGACATTACACTTGCGATTATGGACGATCCACAGGGCGAAGACCATATTACAAGTCAAACAAAAAGAAGTCGCTTGCAGAACTTTTTTTCAAATGGACTTTTAAGAGCCATAAGAACCGTGGATTACTCTGTTATGGATAGTGCAAAAGATATGCAACTTTCATCAATGCAAAAAGAAGAGCTTGAGCAGTATAATATAACGCTTGCACTTGAAAACGAAGTAAGAGATAAGCCAAAAAATGCAAAGGCAAGGTTGATTGTTGTTATGCAAAGGCTATTTCCTAAGGACTTTTGTCACTATATTGAGGAAATGATTGCGGAAATGGAAAGGCAGGGTGTCTCAAAGCCACATACCAAACTTGCAATTCCAGCAATACACGAAGAGCCTAAGATATATGTTTTTCCGAAGTCAAATATCACATACGAAGCACAAGCAAATGAATTTACTCTTGCTTCAACATTAACAGCTCAAACAATACTGCAGGCAAAAGCACAAATGCATTCTTCTTCATTCCAAGCACAAATGCAACAAAGCCCAGTTTCAACGCAAGGGCAATTAATTCACGCAAGTTTTTTCAGTTATTACACACAAGAAGATATCCAAGATATTGCGGAAATGCAAAATGCAATTGATGTAAGTATGTTTATCATCGGAAATCAATACGAATACATAAGTGCTAATTCCGTTGTGTGTTTTTTGAATGATTATGAGCAATACAAAAAAAATACACTTTATAAGTGCTTAAATAGTGGGGATTTACGAAATGCCGAGTTGACCGAAATTGATGGAAGTTCTCACATTATAAAATCACTTGCAAATTTTTCTATAAATACACAGAGCATAAGCTTCAAAGAAAACAAATATTACAAACTGAATAATTCGGAATTTGTAGAAGTGAAGGAATTTTACCGCTATATAATAACAACCGACTTTGCAACAACGGATAATGAAATGTCGGCGGATTATAGTGTTGTTGCCTGCTGGGGAATGAATGAAAATTATGATATTTATTTACTTGATGTTGAAAGAGTGCGGGGCGGTGGCTTGAAGGTTACCAATATGTTTGATAGTTTTATTGAAAGGTGGAGTGGTGGAATTAGTGGTAATAGCTACTTAACTAAGATTTTTATTGAAAATGTTACGGGTTCACAAAGTATTATCCAAGAGTTTCAAAGAAAACACGGAGAAAGATTGATTGAAAAAATTCCGCGCACAAAGAGTAAATTTCCAAGATTCCTTGAGGTTGGTGGTTTTATTGAAAATAAAAAAGTATTTTTACCTCAACAAAATGTATTCATTAAGGGGAAGTCTATTCAAGATATGGTACGAGCGTTAATTGAAGAGTGTGAGAACTTCCGTGAAAATGAAGCAGATTATCAAAATGATGATATGGTTGATGTTTTGTTTGATGCTTGTAATTATGCAAAAACCCCACCAAAAAGACCAATGCTTATGGTCAATGAAGATTGGCAGAGGTATATTATTTAGGATTTATTGCTTAAGTTTATCATTCATCTCTTGAACTTTGTTATATTCAGCTAAACACTCAGCAAATAGTTCGTGTGGCGTTTTCTTTGTTGCAAAAAGTTTTAAATAACTTTCATCAATGTTTGATATTTTTGGGTGTGTTTTACCAGATATAAACTGTGAAATAGCAGAATTAATTGAACCGTGTTTGTTAAGATGTAAAATAAGTTTATATAATTCAAGTGTGAGTTTCATTTATTTATGAAAATGCTATTTTGCAAATCTTGATTACCAACTTTTTATTTGTCAAGGAAAATTTATATTTATAAATCATTTTTTTATATTTATTGTTATAAGGTGCGGAAATTTTATCATTTTTGTTTATATTTATAACATTTATTTTTATATTTATAAAAAAACACTTGACTTTTGGAAAGTTTTTTTTATGATGATAAAGCATAAAATGACATACTTAGGGCATTATGTTTTAGATTTAAGAAAGAGTAAAATTTAACATACAATCTTATGATAAACTTTATAAAAAAAATATTTTGTATTTTTAGCGAACACGCAGATAAAAAAAGAAAGTTGTCAAACGGTATAGTAGGCACGCAAAGTACATCTTGGTCGCAAAGTTGTAAATGTTGTTTTTGCCAGCCCATAAAGTCAAGCAGACCACCAAGCCCATCACAAATGAATAGAGATCTTAAGGAATGTAAAAAAATAAAAAAGTTATAATTCAAAATATGTTTTTCAAAAAGCCCGCTCCCATAAAAGCAAAAGAATCTGAAGAATATCCACGAGAGGCAACTGAAGATGAGTTGAGGAATGAATCGATGTACTCAAGTGAAATAAAGTTGTTTGAAATTTGCGGTGATAGTGTTATATATCACAATACTGCTACGAATCGGATGAAGACTTATACAAAGCGTGAGTTTAAAAATTTCAGCTGGGTCATTGTGGAGTCTAGGTTTGTTATTGGCGGAGTAATCTCCCATTATGAACTTCGGAACGACTACATTCGTAGCATATCAATTTGCTTTTACACAAAAGAAAACGCCGAGAAGTATTTAAGGGCGATTTTGCAATTCACTAAAGATAATATTCCACAAACATACTGCTATTGTGAAAATTTAATTAAAAAATAATATATGTCACTTACACCATTTGGCTCTTCAACGGCACCACGCCCAACAATAGAAATTAGCAACAAACTAAAACAAAGCGTGCGTAGAATACGCATAGTAAATCAAATGCAAGAAGAACAATATAAGGAAGTTCAAACTGAAACAACGGATGTGAAAAAAGACATCACATTTCCTTTATATGGGGAGTATATCTAAATTTCCATACAATAGAAAAAAATGAATTTAATTAAAAAATAATATATGATAATCAATGCTGAGTGTTTGACAAAAAGACAAAAAAGAGTTTTGATGGGAATGTTAAGAAAATTTGAACAACAAACGCTAGGGGAAAACTCACGAAATAGACTTGATTTAATAGATTGTTATATTATAAACGGAAAGCCTATTGCATTTATAATGTACAACAAACATCGAATGATTTACGCACTCTTTGTTAATAAAAAATATCGGCATTATGGCATTGGAAATAAGTTAAGACAACATGCAATTACCGAGTTTAGCATACCAATTGAAACATTTGCGAAAGAAAAATACAAAAGTTATTATGAAAGTCTTGGGTTTGTAATGTGTGAAACACGGAGAGCAACATCAACGCCGCGTAGTTTATCACCAAAAACTCGTAAAAAATATGAACTAAAAGTATTCATAAAACAACCTAACTAACCACATACTCTACTTCACACCGACATCTTGCCGTTTCACTTCTTGGAAGGCTTTCGTGCCTAGGGGTTGGAACTTCATAACCACTAACAAAAAAATTCCCTTGGCCATTTGATTGACTTCCACTTATTGCAAGGTGGTTTTGTCTTGGTTTTGCACCTGCAATAAACTGGCTTTTGTCCCACCAAGTTTTTTTTATACGGTCAATAAGTAACTTCCCCCTTGTGAATGTAAAAGGGCTTGGTTTAGCTACTTCAGTTGCACCACTTTCCTTAATGGCTTGGTATTCCGCATTTCTTATCTCACTTGAAGCCTTACCAGTTCCATATTCGGCGTTTGATTGTGAACGAGTGGGGATTTTCTTTTCAAGTTGATTTTTGAATTTTTTGACTGTTTCGGTTTTTGCGTCTTTTTGTATTTTTTCAAATTGTTTGTCAAGGACTTCAAGGCGTTTTTGTTTTGCCTTGCGTTTTGCAATTTCTGATATAAGCGTTGCACCAGCCAAAAATAGCAATTCATTTCTTAATTTGTTAGTTTCATCTTTTAGCTTGTTAACATTGTCTGTATAGTCTCCTAGTGCGTCATTATAAGCGTTTCCAAAGTATGTTGCTTCCGATTGTATAAATTCATCACTTGCCAACTGCTCCGTCTTGTTATTTACAAGAAGTGTATATAAAATATCAAATTTATTGTTGACCTTGTCTTGTTCTTCTGTTGGAACTTCAACGCTTTTAAGTTCAATTATATGTCTTTTATTGAAGTTGAATTGACTTCTTATTTCAAAACCCATTCCACTTTCCTTTGCATCTTGGAAAATTCTGCGGAATATGTAAATGTAGTCGGGTTTATAGTTTTGGATTATAGTTTGAAAATCCACGCTTCCTGAATTTGTGACAATGTTGATTAAATCATTTCCGATTCTGCGATAAAGTTTATTAAACTCTCGTATATGTCTATTTTCAATTTCTTTTTTTTTTGCGTCAATTTTAAATATGAAACGCTCACCATTTTGCATTTTTACAATGTATTAGGTTTTTTCTCGCCAACAAATCCATCATCTTCAGTTCCGAGTATCTCAAGGTCAGCATAAGAGTCATCAAGTTCGCCAAGTTTTGTGCGTGCCTCTTGCCTTTTTATTATTTGCTTTTCTGCAATCATTAATACTTCCTGCTTTGCTAAGTCTTTATAAAACTGAATCCCTTTGATATCAAAGCCCAAATATATTGATTTTCTTGTAAGTATATCACTGCCAGTGCCAACATATTTAAGCCAGTTTTGTAAGAATGCGTTTAAGTCATCTAAAATCATATCCGTAAATCCCGATATTGTTCCATCGTAAAATTCACGCAATGAAGCTAGTCTATTATTTGAATATTCACTAACACCCTCAATGACATTAGTATTTGCACCTGCGAATGTTGAATATATCATTTGCTTTGTCAATGCTAGTTGCTTTTCAATATCATTTGCATTTTGCACAACTGAGATTTGTTTGACATCGATTTCAATATTTGGGTGATTTGCTAAAAAAACTTTACCATTATTGTTTGTTCCCTTTAATTGTGCTGCAATAGTTTTCATAATTTTTTGCATTTTTTCTTCATCCCTTGTATCGTTACTTATTTTGCCTTCTTCGTTGAGAAATTTGACAGTAATAATTGAACTTGGTCTGCAAGAGTTTTCATAAAATACACGACTTGAATGTATGATATAGTTTTGCCAAAGAATAACATCTTGTATATGCTCCAACGGGCTTTTATATGTTTTTGTCTTGTAATCAAAATTTCCGAAAATAATTGCAATATCATTTCCATTTACGAAGGCACCAAGTTCTTTATTTTTTACAAACTCCCTATTATACTTATATCCCGTACCTATTGTGGAAATATTATAGCTTATAATATCATTATTATTACGATATTGAACGCAATGAGCAACTTCAATATTTTCTATTGATTTTGTCAATCCACCAACTAAGATAATTCCAACTATTCCGTTAGAAATATATGATTTATAAACGCCCTCAACGATGTCGTTCCAGTGCTTTGGTGCTGGGTATGAATTGGGGCGGTTAAGTATGTCTAAAAAGTCTAATGCTGGCTTGTAAATAGTTGGTGCGTCCGTATTATTTTTATCCTTTTGCAGTGCATACAGCTCGCAATCATTTATAATTCTAAGTTGGTTTAAAATAACAGTCTGAATTGCAAAATTTTTATTTATTTCGGCTTCAAGTGAAAGTTTTTGAACGCCACCAATTATTTCGCCAGTATAATTATCACAAAAAGAATAAAAGCCACTTGGAGTCGCTTGGTATGATTTTTTTTCTAACGCGTATTGATTAAACATACTAATATATAAACATTAAACCCAATAAAAAGGCTTTGATTGATTGTGTGTATTGCATTTGTGATTAATTGAAAAGCTTTCGCCTCAAGAAAAGCTCTTTTAGTCGCCATAAAATCAAAATATGTTTTTACCGATAAATAGAATATAGCTATAAAATTTAAAAGTAATACTAAAAATAAACCACTTGGCAACATTGCAAGCGAACCATTGATAAATGGTAATAATCCAATTGAGGAGTAAACCCCTACAATCCAAAGTGAAAGTTTAATAACTTCTTTTGCATTGTCTGTTGGCTTTGTAAACTGTAAAAATGTGCTTTTTATTTTTCCGAACATACGGTTCATTTGTTATGAATAAAAGCTTGACAATTATTTTTTTCTACTTAACATAAAGTAGTTTTTTAAAAAAGCAAGAATTTAATTGCATAAATTGTGCCTGTTTTTAAACCACCAATAGGCGTGGTGAATAACGCAAAAAAAGCCATTCAATGGCGTGAAGAATATCCAAAGGAAACAAGTAGTGCAGGAACGCATTGTCAAATAAAATTCAAAATAATAAATCATTTAGTAGTATGAGTCAAATAGAACACAAACATATTCAGCTTGAAGCAAAAAACTTTGATGAAATCAAAGGAGTTATAAAGGGCTACGGTGTAACTTATGGCAACAAAGACAGGGTTAATGATATAATATTACAAGGTGCATTACAGGAAAGCATAGAAGATTATAATGCAGGTGTTAATGTAAAATATCTTTTTGAGCATCAAGACAGTTTGGAATTAAATTCAAATATTGACAAATTTGAAAGCGATAATATAGGTACACCTATACAAGCTGCGGTAAGTGAGTTTGCAAAAAATAAAATGCCAACACATTTTAAAAGAATTATCGATGGTTTTAAAAGCGGCAAGGCTTTTTTGTCAGTTGGTTTTTTTGTAAAAGACGCTTATGTTATAAGGGGTGGTCAAAAGGTTTACATTGTCAAAGATTCACAAGAAGTTGGCAACAGGTTGTCAGGGGAGACAAGATATTTAGAAAAAATAAAAGTAAGAGAATTTTCATTCACAACTAATCCAGCAAATATGCAAGCAAAAATTTTTGATTTAAAAAGCATTAACCTTCCAAAATACCCTATTGACATTGAAAGCTCTTGGGACGGAACGCAAGCAGAACAAAGATGGAGAGAATACACAAAATCTGTTGAAATGCCAAACACAAATTATAAAAATGGCTTTTTGTACTTTGATGCTGAAAATCAAGATTTATTCGGCTCGTACCATTTACAAGTTGTTGATATTGTTGACGGCGAACCTAAAATAATTGAAAGGGCAGTGTTTGCAGTTTATCAAGCTATGAATGGTGCAAGAAATGGTTTGAAAGTAGTTCCTGAAAATGAAATGCCAAGACTTCAAGGGGCAGTTAATGAGCTATATACAAAGATTAACCGTGTGCGTGTTGCGGAAGGAATGGAAGCGTTGGAGATGCCAAACTTTAAAACTAAAAGTGAGTTTGATATTGCATTGGATAGTATCAAAAATAGAAATATTCCAAATGCAAAAACAAATTTTGAAAGAATGCTTGTTAAGATGAAAAAAGAAGGAAAGCTTTCACTTTCACACTACGAAATTAGAAAACTTGTTGACACGGTTGTTGGCACAGTATGTAAGGCAAAATTGCCAACACAAGAAATTGAAAAAATACTTGACAATCAAAATAATGATGTTAATGAACAAAAATCCGAGCCTCATTTACCCGAGGCTCATTCTCATGACAACCTCATTGAAGAGGTCAAAAATCAAACATTCGCAGATGCTATAAACGCAGTTGCAAAAAACTTTAAAAAATAATTAACTATTCTCAATTAAAATGAGTGAAAATACAAAATCCCCAGAGGTTCTAATGGGTGAAGCATTCGCAAATGCTATTGCTCCAACGCTAGCACAACAAGGCGAGCAAATCAAAGCTTTAACCGAAACTCTAACGGAAACAAAATCCGCAAAAGAGGAGTTGGAAGCAAAATCAAAAGAAATTGAAGCAAAAGCTGAAGCGGAAATAAAATCCGTGAAAGAAGAGTTTCACGCAAGACTTGACGAGATGAATGAAAAAAAATCCGTAAATGTTAGTGGTGCAACGCAAGTTATTGATTACTCTACGCTAAATTATCAAGTTAAGAGCGATGTGGCTAGTTCTTTTTTAGACGGCACGCAATACAATCAAGAGCATGGTCAAAAGGCTTTATTTTTGTACAAAACATTCGCAGAAAAATACCCAGAGCTTTCACAAAAATATAACATACCACAAGTTCTTAATTATATTGAAGAAAAGTCGATTGTTCATAACAGTACCGATGCAAACCTTGGTGGTATTTTAAGAAATGCACCATTCATTCTTGATATGATCGTGCAACAAAGTGGTGAATCTATTATTAGAAAATATGCTACTGTTGCATCGGCGAATACTACAGTAATAGAAATACCTTATTTAATGAAAGAGGGGCAAGCTAAAACTCGTAGTGTTGGTCAGGATTTTGAAGATAATATTGCTGCTAACTTTGCTACTAAAAGCGTGACAGCTGCCGAAGTATATGCACCAGCAACATTTGACATTAATACCTCACTTACAATGTCTGAGAAAATGGGGATGCTTCTTTCACAAGTTGAAAACAACTTGCGTTATAATGTATATGCTAAACTTGATAACTACTATCTAGGTGGGGGTGTTATCACACAAGGTTCTCAAGGCAGAATTGAGTCTATTATACCCGATGCGTCAAATCAATATGAATATCAAAATAACATTGCAGATGCCTCTTACCAAATGCAACTTGGAAAAATTGGATTTGTAAAATCTGGTGCGAATGGAGATGTTACATTTGATAGTCTAAATCGCCTTTCATTATCTTTGCCACAAAATGGTAAAAGAAAAGTGTTTATGTGTCACTCAGCTGTATATGAACGAATCAAAGGGATTAAGGATACTGCTGGTAACCCATATCTATTGAATGGTAACGGTATTAATTTATTTAACCAAGAGATCACAGGTATTAATGGTGCACAAATTGTCATCAATGATAGACTTCCTTTAGATACTGCTATTTATGGTGATATTGCTGGTGGTTATACTATTGTTGACAGCTTTGGTGGCTATAATATGCTTTCTCGCCCAGGCACTAATAATTCTGGTGTAAATAGAATTATTGCCAGAGTGTTCTCAACAGCTATGATTACATCTTACCAAGCATACAGACTTTACAAACTAGTCGATTAATAAAAATTAACTTAATATATAAATATATGCAAACGAATGACGCGCTTTTTAAAGCAAATGATGCACCGCAACTACTAGTTGCGACAATTACAACAAACACAACTACGGCAGGCGTTTCACACGATTTGTCAAATTGTTTTGACCAAATTGTTGCAGTTCCATTGACAGTTTCCGCTTACAGCGGAGCTGGTTCAGTTAAATTATTGCTTCAAGAAAGCGATGATAACTCAACATTTACAACCATTCCAAATGATAACCTCAGGCTAAAAGATGCCAATGGCTCTTATTTGGAAGTTGCGGATAAGGCGGATACTGCGAAATTGTCAGGCAATGGCGTGTCAAAACTTGGATTCTTGAAGTCTAAAAAATACTTCAAAGCTTCTGTTGTTTCGGCAGGAATTACTGGCTCAGCGACTGTTTCAGTGGTTGTCCAATATGAAAAAGCGTTTAAAATTTAATTGATTTACAATATATGATTGGGGTTTTTAAAAAAAATATTTCATACCAAAATGGTTGCATAATATATGATATTTATATTGGCGAACATCGTGATTATGAGTTTTTAAAACAAAACATTCCCAGTCATATATTGAAATGCTATATTAACGACGGCACTTTGGAATTGTTCCAAGCAAACGAAGAAATAAATAGCGGAATTGATACAACACCAATTCAACTCGAAATTGAAGCGCCAAAAGAATCTGAAGTTGAAATTATGTACAAAACAACACAAAGTATTCAAGACAAGGACGGAAGTGAAATTGAAGTTGGAACTCAGTTGACACAAAAAGAACTTAAGGAAAAAGGCTTCACAAAGAAAAAACTTGAAGCACTTATTCAAGAAGAAAAAGTTATGGAAGTAAAAATCGTGAAATGATAACATACTTTTCCGATGTCAAAACATTAACACGGAATATAACAAGCTACCCTATTACAGTTGCCGATGTCAAGGCTTATTCAAAATATTATAGGAAATCAAAAGATGACACGCAAGACGCTTTTATTCAAAAGCTAATTGCACAAGTGGTTTTAAACTGGGAAAGCGAAAGTGGTTTTTTATTGCTTGACCAAACATTCAAAACAAGCTTATATAATCAAAGGGTAATATATGAACCTTTTAAAGGCGGATTGACGAGACTCAACATTCGCTCCTTTGGCAACATACTATACCACCCTTGCAATTGGAATCAAACGGACGCAAAAGAAGTATTGTCAACGGATTTATACTATTGGATGCCTGAAAGCGGAACAACTCCTGCAATGTTTCAATTAAAAAGTGGTGTATGTCATCTTGCATTATTTGAAGTTTATAACAATCTTGAGGTAACAATAACAGGTGGTTATGCACTTAATAACTTTACAAATATTCCACAAGATATAACGAACTGCCTTGCAATGCAATGTTCCGACCTTTTTGACGCAGATAATGAGATGTGTGACGGCGGGGGATTTTACTCTTATGAGGTTCAAAGGATATATGAAAAATACAAGCCTTTTACAATAACTATTTCAATTTAAATGCCTTGGGGTAAAAATGGTCAATGTTGCAAATCAAAAACTTCAAAAAAGATTGACAACTTGGGGCTTGTTTTTGACAAATCAATTTCTATTCAAAGAAATTCACAAAAAGCAACATTAAGTGCAATTTCAAATACTGAATGGGTGCTGACAACTTTATTCACAGCTTTTGCCGACATTAAAACAAGAACAACGCCACAGATGATAAACGGCATTAATACTGGAACTTCAATTACACATATATTTTCGATAGAATATTCAAGTACAATATATCAAGCCCTTGCAGAACTTACGCAAGATTTTTGGGTTTTGTATAGTGGAAAAAGATATTATGTTTCAACACTTGAAAACATTGACGAATCTGATAAGGTTATTCGTTTAATTGCAAGTCTTCGTGGAAAAGATACGGTGGAGTTTTCAAAAAGTAAATGATATTTAAAATACACGAACCACTTAACACAAAAAAAGGCATTAAGTTCACAAAAAGACTTGCACCACATATTGCACTTGCAATAAGGCTTGGAATGGAGCAATCGGGAAAAGAGTTGCGTGCATATACAAAGGAGCAAATGGTAAAAGGTGCAAAAACAGGGCGTGTTTATAAGGTCTACACAGGTTTAAATGGAAGGAAATTAACAAACCCAAAATTTCACAGGGCTTCGGCAGGTGGCGAGTTCCCAGCAAGACGCAGTGGTAACTTGTTTCGTTCAATTGATTATACAGTATTTGGTTCAAAACGCCTTGAGTTTGGTGCAAGGGCAAGGTATGCAAAATATTTGGAACTTGGAACTTCAAAAATGGCACCACGAGAGTTTTTAAAACAAACGGTAAAAAAACTTGACAAGCAAACGCAAATCAATATTGTAAAAAGAATAAACCAAGCAATTAAAGCCAAAAGCAAATGAAAGGCAGTGATATTGTTAAGCATATTGCGAAAGAGTTGCCAAAATATACAACGCAATTCACAACGCAAATTCCAATCACTTCCATAACAACAAACAACGGAATTGCAACGGCAACGATTGCTTCAACAGTAGGCTTGACAACGGGAGCAGAAATATCAATAACAGGTGCAAAAACTTCAATTAACATAGCTTCAATTACAAGGAACGGTAACATTGTAACAGTAACAACGGCAACAAACCATTACTTGCCTGAAACGGACAACACGCCAAACTCTACAAAGAATAAATACAAAAACTCAATAACAATTCAAGGGGCAACTCCAAACGAATACAATGGCACTTGGGAAGTTTATACAAGTTTGACTGAAACCGAGTTTACATTCAAAATAAAAACCGTACCAACGACGCCAGCAACGATAAACGGTGTGCTTGTATTAAATGATTATGAAAATATCAACGGTTATAAAACTATAACAGTAATTGACGCAACAACTTTCACATATTCGCTTTTAAGTAATATTAATTTTCAAGTAACTGGGAATCCTTTTATAAATGTTACAAGGGTTGCAAATTCACTTTCACAGGTTAATATTGAAAGATGCCATAACACAGATGAGTCTGGCATTTCACAAAATTGGTTATATGTTGTGCTTGGTGCGGGCGAGTATAGTAATAAAGATGGCGTGCCAACAAGTGATGTAACGGCTACAAAATATACAGCACAAGATTATGAAATGGTTTATCAAAAAGTAATTGAAGTTTATGCAATCTTGCCATTTGACCAAAGTAAGAAAAACATTTTACAAGGCGACCTTTCAGATGAAATACACACAGTGATAACGCCAGCAATTCAAAAGACACTTGCACGCTTTGTTATTCCGTCCCCTTTTAAGCAAAAGAATTACGAAGGCTTGACATTACAAAACGACACATTGATTGAAGGGCTTTTTGAGGGTTCTTATTCATTATATCAATGGTTATTTACAACGCAAGTTAGAATTACAAATGATGATGTTTATTCTTATACAGCAGAAGCACCATTACGAGAAATATTAATTGAATATCAAGGCGGAATGGAAAGTAAAAATATTTTTTGAAAATACTTGACAATTATTTTTTCATTGCTTATACGAAATATAACAAATTTTTAATAACTTAATGTTCATTAAAATCCTAAAACCTTTTTCATTACAAGGTAAAAAATACAAAGCAGAGGACACACTTGAAATCAAAGACGAAAACAAAATTCCGACAGAACCGTTTTGGTTTAATCGTTTGCAAGATAAAGATATTGAAGAAACAAAAGAAGCTGAGGCAACAAAAGAAGCTGAGGTTGAAATCGTTGAAAAAGCAATTAATAAAAAATAAATATGTCAACAAATCCACGCGTTACCGCTAATATTTTGAGTGCAGACACAGGCATTAAATTAAGCGACCATAAAATTCTTGTTACAGGGCAAAAACTTTCAAGCGGAACAGCTACAAGCGGTGCATTACAAAGTGATATTATAACTGAAAGTCAAATCAATACACTTTTTGGCAGAAAATCACATATTGCAAAAAAGTTGCGTGCAATTCTTAAAAATATTTCAGTTTCAAGACTAAAACCGCAAATTGACGCAATTGCCTTGAGTGATGATGGGACAGCAAAGGCGACTGGAACATTTACATTTACAAACAGCGCAACAGAAAATGGTTCTTTGGTGTTTTACATTGACAGTGAAATAAACGGCAAATATACAGTAAGCGTTGTAATTGGCGACACACCAACTATTCTTGCAGGCAAGCTTGTTGACCTTATTACAGCGGACGCAAATGCAAATTACACGGCTTCAAATAGTGCA
>Ga0208800_1000073_pt1 | contig 18668 bp, 19 predicted proteins | sample ColrivemetaGS541_FD_187619 | JGI IMG/M metagenome (GOLD analysis project Ga0208800, IMG submission 187619) | Estuarine microbial communities from the Columbia River estuary - Freshwater metaG S.541 (SPAdes) (version 2) | ecosystem: Environmental > Aquatic > Marine > Intertidal zone > Estuary ...
CCAATAGACTCTGAAAATCCTTTTTGCGGTACTTGTGGTAATGCTTGTGCTGACCATGCTGGAATAGCCATACTTATCTCCTTGCTAATGCAGGTCTATTATTAAAGCTACCTGCTAGTGATTGTTGTACTGAGCTTCCTGGTCTTGCTACTTCGCTTGCTACCATATCGCCTACGATTACTTCAATACGACGATTGCCACGTGAATCAGTGGTTTCTTTAGTAGTCGCACGTTCGTTGCCGTAGTTATTAACAACCACATCTACATTACCGCCGCTACCGCCTGATCTGACTCCCAAGTTACCGTTGCTATCACGCTTTAGGGGCATAATGGCTTCTGGTCCTGCTTCGCCCATTAGTCCAGTACCTTTGGCAAACTTAAATAATGTAGGTTGATCAACAACTGAATTAGTAAACATTCCGCCTTTGGCGTACATCTTAAGTCCAGCATCGTATACTCCGCCTTTGGCTAAAGAATTATTCATTACGCTACCGCCAACTAAATCTACTAATCTAGAAGGATCTGCTGTAATTGGGCCTACTCCCAGAAGCATATTCATCATACCTTGCAACCCTCCTACACTTTTGAAAAGTAAGGACATTTGTGCACGCATTTCAAATCGGAGTAAATCCAGTAACATCTGATCCACTAATCCTTTAAAGTCTAGCTTACCAGTTTTGGCAAAATCGGCTAAAGCATCACCCATACTTTGAAAACTGTTTTCTACAATTTTAGAAAAGCCAGTCATTTTACTGCCAAGCTTTTCGTTTAAATCAACGGCATTTAGCTTTTGTTTGTTAGTAGCTTCTAATGCTGTGCTTTGTGCAGTTATAGACCTAGTCATCTCATCTATTTCTTTACGCACTTCAGTTGCTACAAAAATTCCGTCAGACTCAATATCTTGCTTTCGTTTTTCAAGTATAGATCTTTGTTCTATTTGCTTATCTATCTCGGATTGTCCTTGTGCCGTTTCTCTAGCTATTCGACCTCTGTCTAAATCTGCTTTTTCTTTGACAGCGTCAAAACTAGTAACTAAACCAAGTTCTTTTCTATAGTTCAACTCGTCTTCTGCTTGTTGGCTTTGGGCATCTGCTGTAGTTTTTGCAAATCCTGCTAGTTTCTGTTCTAAGGTAAAGCGTGCTTCTAATAACTTTAATTGGTCTTGTAAACCTTTGTTATCTTTTTCTTTTTCTTGTCTCTGAGTAACTAGTGAGTACTCTGTTCGTTTTAAAGCAATGCTTTGAGTATTATCTCTAACTGTATCTTGTTGAAGTTGTGCAATTTCATCTGTAATCTTTCTCAACTCAAGTGCAAACTTGTTTTCTTGCTTTTTGTTTTCTAGGCTAGCGGTCGCCAGAACGTTTTGTTCTGTTGAAAAACCCACTAAACTACTAATTATGCCTAGTCTAGCTAAGTCTTGATCAAGCAGTGCTTCATTAAATGCATTTAATTTACTTGCAACGTCAAATTCAGCTAATTTAATTCTAAGTCTGTCTGATATAGGTTTATTATCGTTTTCAACTTTTTGACGTTTTCTAACTATTTCTAATAAATCTCGCTGAAATTCAGCTTCTTTTTTGCCATCTTCGGTACCAAGATCTTGAGCAATATTAATAGCTGCAGTATATCCGGCTATTTCTTGTAACTGCTTAGTTTTTAAAACTGTATTTTCTAACTCTATTTTTTCTTGTGTTCTTTGAACACTGTTAAGTGTATCAATACTAGCTAAAATATCAAGTCCGGATTGTTGCTGTTGTAGAATATCGTTTCTAAGATTACGCTCTTTGTTTAGATCTTCTAAGTTACCTAAAACTGATGTTCGTCTGCCTTCAATAGTATTAGCCACACCTTGTGCAGCGGTTGTTGTTCTGTTAGCTTCTTGTGCTGCAGTTTCTCTTTGGACTTTTATAAAACGCTGTTTTAACAAAGCATTTGCTAGAGGATCATCACTTGTAAGCATACTGTTTAAATTATTGGTTTTTATCTCGCCTTTGGACACTTTCTCCATAGCCTGTTTAAAGATACCGGCTGCTCGTACTTCTGATTCTTTTGCTGATATTACTCTTGTAGGATCTCCATCTTTTTGAGATTTAGCTAATGCCATCACGGCATTACTTTCTTCAATTGTTGCGGTTAGTAGTGTATTACTTGTTATTAATTCAATATTAGATTGAATTAAATTCATTTGAATTTTTATTTCGTCCTGCTTTATTCTAGTAGATGCTTCTGCAGCACGTTGGCCTGTTAAAGCCCCTATACCTGCTTGTGCAATAATTATTGCAGCTTTTGCAGTTGCTTGTCCTAAAGCGTCATATATAAGTTTTGAACCTTTAGCAAAAGAAGCATCAACACCTTTAACAAATAAATCTTTGGCTTCACCAAAAACTTTGGTATCTATGCCAAGCTGTACGCTTTCTATAGTTTTCTTAGCAGTTTGAAGAGCCTGAATTTGTTGTGTTTTTTCTCCTCTTTGTTCTTCAGCACTTTTTGCACCTTTTCCTTGAATTCCCATACCCCAGCTCATCTGATACCATTGAGTACCAGTAGCGTTGTTTTTTTCTTCAGTTCTTTTAGCAATTTCAGCGTCTATGTTAGCGAGTTGTAGTGAATATGCTGAATACTCTTCTAATGTGCTTTTAAATTGTGCGCGTATTGTAACAAATTGTGCTACAAATTCAGGCCCAAACTGTGCAATTTTCTTAGGATTACTTGCTAAATCATTAAAAGCAGCATTCATTCTCACAAGACTTTGATTTGTTATTTTATCCATGGTTACGGATAAATCTTCTAAAGCTGCCCCTACTTTAAATAGAGGATTACTAGAAGCTGTAGATTGAATAAACTCATCGTAAGCTTTTGTTACATTTTCTGTAGCTGTTTTAAAATTTTGAAGATCAGCACTACCCTCTGCTAGATCAACTGCAAGTGCTTTATTTGACTTTTTAAACTCATCTTGTGCACTAGTACTTGTTTTAAATCTTTCAGCTACAGTTACAAGATCTAAGCTATTTACACCGATAGCTTTCTTAAAGTCTGCTTCTGCCTGCTCGCCCATACCAGCTGCACGAAATATTTGTACTTGTTGCTGTACAGTCTCAGCAAGATTTTTTGCTGAATCAGAGTTAATATCTTTATTAAACAATCCCTTAACATTATCTATTGCACGATCCCAGGCGCTATTCTGCAATCCCTTCAATAGGGCTTTTGTAGCGTCTATTTGTGTTTCAATTGCATCAGTTGTAGTATTGCTTGCATTTGAAAGTGCAAAAAATCCTTGAATTGAAGCTGTAGCTATCCCAGGTTGTCTGGCAAGAGCTATTAAAGTTCTCTTTGAATTATCAACTGCATCTGAAGTAGTTTGCATTGCTTTATTAAAAGCGTCTACTTCTTTTTCTGTTTTTGTAAACCAAGAATCAAGTAAAGCAAATGCTCCAATAAGAGCACCTATAGCCACACCCCATGCTCCAAATGCTGAAACTAGTGAGCCAATTTTTTGTGCTACTATGCCAATTGTTCCGGATGTACGAGTTAATCCTGCTTGAAGCGCTGTAATTTTTGGAGCTTGTTGTGTAATTGCAGAACCATCTTTATTAGTACCCGTTTGTACTACTAATGTTCCAGCCCTAGCTTTAGCAATTTCTTCGTTTAACTTTGTGTATGCTGCTCTAGACCCATAAATTGCTTGAGTTTCTGCAGTTGTAACTCTTATAGTATCGCTAGACAATTTGTTTAGTATACGTTTATTTATAATGTCATTAGAACCCGGTGTAGTCAGTCCTGATTCTGTTCCTTTGATAAGAACTTCCGATGCAATTGAACCAGCATCTTTAGCACCTGCACGAATAGCTTTTAATTGAGCTACATGTGCCTTAAGCCTAGCGGCTTCTTCAGAATTTCGTTTAGCTAAATCGCTAGCACGACGATCTAAAGATGCTATTTCTGCAGTTGTAAGAGCAAACGGATCTTTACCAGCTAATGCAGCATAATCTGTTTTGGCTGTTTTACTAAAAGTTGTAGCATCTTTAGATAGTGCTGAAACTTTATCTATTGTAGCCGGTAGCTTTTTAAAGGCTTTTTCTGCATTGGTACCAGCTACTTTAGCCATATCAATATATTTTTGTGTCATATCTCTGTGCATAGCGCCAAAAAGCATACGGCTTGCATCAGCAGTCTTTTGTAAGTTTTCTCTGTACTGTCCTAGTGCAGGTATAGCACTTTTAACTATTGACGCACCTATTAAACCTAAAACTCCAAGCAATGCAACAGGATTTTGGGATAATAGATTAACTAATGGTACTAAAGCTTTGTTAACAATTTCTAGTGCTTTAAAACTTAGATCTTTTAAACTAGCTGAAAGTTTGTCATAAGGATTAGCAGGTATTTCAATAGAACTAAATTTATCTATGCCTTCTTTTAGCACAGCATTAGCAAATGCTTGACGTCTTTCAAAATCTGTTAAGCTGCCTGTAGTTTTACCTATGCTACGAGCGTAGTTTTCTGTGGCGGGGCCTATTTTTGTAAATAAACCAAGTTCGTCTAGTAACTCAGGCTCTAGTTTTGAAATACCACGAGTCAGGCGGCTGATAGCGTCAGGCATACCAATACCCAAAGCTTTAGAGGCTTTGTTTGCTACTAAGCCAAGATCGGTCATTTGTTTCCCGGTCAATCCAGCGGCAGTACCTTTTGTGGTTGCTTCCATTGCTTCACGCATACTAATTGCGCCGTCGGTAGCATTTCTTAAATTTTGAGCAATAGTACCTAACGCTATTCCACTAGCAGCACCTAATTGATTCATACCTTCAATCATATTAGTAGTATCTGCTGCTTCACTTAATGCTCGGAAAGCGGCTCCGGCTGCAAACACATTAGCAGCATAAGTAGCATATAGACGTACTAATCCATCAAGCCCACGAGCTTGATTTGCAAAGTCTCGGCCTGACGCACCTGTGGCACCAGCACTACCTCTGGCAATATCGTATTCGGTAGTACCCATTGTGGCTTTTTTCCAACCACTACTACCTTTTCCACCACCAAGACCTTTACTCACCTGCTTATCAAGTGAGTCAAAGGTACCTCTAAAATTTTTGAGCTTCTTGTCAGCCTTCTCAATAGTTCCTAGGTCGTCTAGCTTAACTTCTAAAACTGTTGTATCACTCATGCTTACTCCTATTTGGATGCTATCAAAATTTTTTGATAACTTAACTAGAGATCATTATACCATGTGACCACGCAGTTGTCAAACCAAAAAATTTTTAACGCAAAAAAGCCCGCTAATTTTAATTAGCAGGCTCTTGTGTCTTTTTCTTATTATTGATTTCATCTGATCTAATATTATCAATTACGCGTATTAGCATAACTATAAATTTTTGCTCAGATGCTTCAACCTCTGTTGCTTCTAAAACATCTTTAATACCTATAAGAGATTTTCCTAAGTAGTTTCCATTCATAAAATCCCATTCATCTCGCAGCATTCTATACGCATTAAACGCTTGCTGCACTTCAAATGGAAAATCATCAAATTCAACCGGAATTTCAGACTCTACAGGTTCACTGCCTAATGCTTCACACATTTCAAAATATGCATCTTTGGTCATTGACACACTCATATTTTGAATATAGTTGACCAACTGCAAGTTTACTTGCTGGAGCTGGTCGTCGAAAAGTTTCCCAAGTCTGTGACCTGTTCGCTAATAAATGCATCAAAGTTACTGGAGTTTTTCATTAAGTATAGTGCATTTTCTGCGCTGTAACCTAAGTCTGCTCCCATGTCTTGTTCTTTTAAGTCGACTGGTGCTAGTTGTTCAAGATAAGTCAGTTTAAAACCGGACCATCCTTTAACAGCATTTTCAACGTAAAGTTGTAGAAATAAATCTTCGTTAAATTCTTCAGAAGCTTGACGATTTTTAAAGGTAGTCTTAGTAGACTTTTTGCGAATTGACAGAAGTGTTTCGCGAGATAAAAATGCCAAATCAATCATAAAACCAGGCATACCAGGATATTCAACCTGTACTGATTTTGAAGGAACTAACAGTGTTTTTAAAGAGAGAGTATTAATAGTCATTTTATAATAAGATTAAAAAGAGAGACTGGAGATCAACCCGGCCTCTATGAAAATGCAACTTATACGGTTGTATTAGTTGCGAAGTATTTAACTTCTAATTCATTCTTAGCTTCAAGGTCATATGCACCAGAAGTAGCACCTTGAGCAGTCATGGTAATAGAAGTAGCAATAATTTGTTCAGAAGTAATAGAAGGAATAGTCAACTGAGCAGTAGGAATATTTAGCACAACTTTGTTTGTATTAAGTGTTCCACCTAGTGAAATTTCTGCTGCAAACTTATTTTCAGTACTTGAAGAACTGGCTACCAACATATCTTTCAGCAGTGTTGAGCTTTCGTTAGTTCCTGTTTTTAGGTAGCAAGTAACTGTTGATGTAACAGCGCGTGTACCTGTAAAATAAGTAATAGGTTGATTAACCACACCCAAATTAGCAGGTGTTAAGAATGTTAAATTATTGCTAATCGTTAAGTTTCCACCTGTTAAAGCAAGTGTATAAGCTTTAGCACTTAAACCACCAAAAGCTAATGAAGAAAGTGTCAGTGTAGACAACTTATTAGCAATGTAAGCGGCAGTAGTATCTTTTGATTTTGCAGCACCACCTAAACCACCGCTTAAAGTAGTTGTACCAGAACTATCAGCTAAAGTTACTGCAGTGGCAACTTGGCGCATTGTAGTACCTTTACCCGCCCAGGTAATAGAAGCAATAGCATCTAAACCGAAGTCAAGAGTAGCAGAATCAATAGCGCAATTATCAATAACATAAGTTACGTCTTCAAAGCGAATAATCAATCCAAAGGCTAGCAATTGGTGAGCATTAGAGTTTCCAAATGCTATTGTTGCGTAAGGAGGTGCAAATGTACTAGACTTTGTCCAGCCAGCTCCTGCGGAACCGATTGCAGCTGTACCAGATAAAGAGTTCCAAAGAACTGCTTCTTCTGCGCCAATATAGTCGTCAGAATCGAGACCAACAGTGCTTGTGGCACCTTCCTCAAACTTAGGACGAATATAAGTAGCAAAACTGAAATCTACTGGCTCTAGCGAAGTGTTAAAACTGCGCTGACCACGAATAGGTGCTGGACCTGACTCATTTACAGTAACAGTTTCCTGACCTGTGTTTTGTGAAAAAGAGAATCCATCTTGAACTTGGATTTCTTGTGTGTTTGCGGTAGTGAATCCGGTTGCGGCTACAGCTCCTGTAGCTGTCAAATTAGTTGAATAAAAAACTCGACTATTACGAATTAGATTTAATGCCATACTCTTTCCTTTATGATTTTTGGAAATATTTTAAGCATCGTAACTAGATATTTATCTGTTGTTATGCTTGCGTAAATCCGAGAGTTATACAAGTGCGTATCGCACTTGTAAGTTGATTTCACCGACACCATAAGGAGTTAATAGTCCTTCATCGGTGGTTATAGACTGAATTAAAATTTCAGTTGTTGACAGATTATTAGTAGCATCATATACTAATACACGATTAGCGTCTACTACGTTTTCGAGATCATTTAATAGATCTTCTAATTGCTGTTGCGTTTCGCTTTCGCTGCGAACATACGCTTTAATGCTAACATTTAAAAATCCCCAGGTAAAATCACCTGGCATGTATTCGCGTATTTCTGAACCTGCTGTAAGATACACACAGGGGAAGTCTTGTACTTCGTCCCAGAATTTCAGTTTAGGGTAGCTGTTATCGTTTAAATCTGTTTTAAAACTACCCGTACCGTCTATTATTTTAAATTTCTCAGCTAGCGCTGTTATAATGCTAATTCTTTTTGTCATAGTGGAGATGCCCTTAAATTATTGCCTACTACTTGTTGTGCAATTTCTCTAATTGATTTAGAGATAAGTAGTCTAGGGTCTCTACTGGTAGGTTTTGATTGACGACCAACTGGTGGTCCTGGGCTAAATGTTGAGTAAGGGTTTTTCATATACGAATAAAACGCAGTAATCATTCCTGATCTACTCTCACTTAGTTGACTTACTTTAACCGTACTGGCAAACCTACCTGTACGGTAGTTTAGAACGTTACGACTATTGCCGTCACCCATGTTAGCACTAATTACATCTTGTAATTGTGAGTTTATTAAAACTAATAAATTAGGTAAATTAACCTGAGATTGCTCGGGCTCAACACTTAATCTTAAAGCGGGGCCGACAGCGGCTGGTTTTTTAACTTTGACTGTGGCTTTAAGTTTAGACAAGCTACTTTTTATTTTACTACTAGCTTCTTTTATATCTTTATCTAATTGCTTGCCTTTGGCAACAGTAGAATTAAAAGACTTTATAGGTACTGGATTAATTTTTGCAATAAAAGGCTTAACTTTTGTTTTACGCAAGGCTGCTAATTGAACCTCTTTTATATGACTTCTTAGTGACTTAGAACTTTTTAAGTCTAACAAGAAGGCTGCGATTTCTTTTTTGTTATCAGGAAAAGTACTATATAAAGATTTTCTAACTTCTTTTATATTTTCTTTATAATTTTTATAAATTTGATTAAGCTTCTTAGCAACTATTTTTGCTTCTTGACCTATATGTCTAACAGCCATTTTATCTTTAGGATCTACTAAATTATCTCTACTACCTATATCTCTTAAAAGTGCTACTAATCCTAAAGCTCTTGACAATGCTCCAGAACCTTGATTAGTATTAACATTGTCTATACCTGCATATTTATTTTTATTCTTTCGCGCATCTTTTCCTTTTAACTGCGCTTCAACAGCTACAAAAATATTGCTTCTACTTTCTGTGCCTTTTAATACAGCGGCTGTTAAAGCCTCGTACTCTGGTAATAAGCTACTAGAAGCTAAATCTAGCAGCTCGTGCAGTTTTATTATTTTTTCAATAAAATTACCATCAATAAAGTCACCTGCTTGGTATGTAGATTTTAATCTTATAAATGCTTGAGATTCTATATGACCTACTTCAAAATTTTTAGAATAATTTTTAAGTTCTTCTGCGCCTAAGCCACAAGCTTTTAAAAACTGTTTCATAACAGTTGCTGTGTTTTTATAAGTATCTGAATACTTTATTCCGGTGGCTTCTTCTACATTATCCGTAGTACCGGTATTAGAATATAATTCTAAAGTACCTTTATTACGCTTTTTATAATTTTTATTGTACCATGTTATATATGCTTTTAATAAAGGCGTATTATCGTATTTGCCTCTACCTTTAGTAATACCAGTGTCTGTAATTACTGGCATTTTTAATTTGTAAAATTTCCAATGTCTGCGTAAGCCTTCTTCGGTAACTACTGTTTCATTATGACTTAAAGCCATTGCTCTATTTCTAAAAGTAGAAATACCGCGCTGTTTTGGATCGTTTGGATTTACAGTATCTTGTATCATCATTGAAGATGTTACACCTAACATTGCTTTTGCCTTAGATACATCTGCAGGAACAGTTAAACTATTTTGTAAACCATCTGTCCAAGAAGCAAGAGTTTCGGTAGTGCTATTCATATTTTGTAATGAAGCTCTAGCTTTCATTACTGTGCTAAACTCTGATATACTCATGTAAAATCCGCCACATATTGGTCTAGTATACGCTTGATTGGGGCAGGTAGGTTAGTTGAGCTAACATAATTAATTTGTGTAGTATTGGGATTTAAGTCTCGGCTACTATGTACAGAACCATTGTTTCTAGAGTAGTACTCTATTAAATCTAATACAGCTAATCGTAAATCACCGGGTACAGAATCGTATCCTGCAAAATAATTTATTCTATATCCATTAATTGCTTCGGGAAATACACTGTGTGCTATACTTACTACTGAGTCGTCTTTTTGAACCCAATCTGTAAACTTTGTTAAAGTTGTGTATGTTTTACCGTAATCACTACTGTACTGTACTGATGCAATACTTACTAATGGTGTTTCTTTAAGTAAGAGCTCTTTAAATCCACCGTCGTATACTTCAACTTTAATATTTGAGTAGTAATCTACAAAGGTGCGACGGCAGTATGATTTTACCAAGTCACTGACTTTAGGTATTAAGAAATCAATTTCTGAGTCTGAATTTGCGCTAGTAATTCCCATGTAAGTTTTGTATTCAGCTTTTGTTACTAAATCTATTGCCATAAATACCTCACTTGTTTTATAAAGGCACATTATACCTTTATAAAACAAGACCCCGAAGGGTCTTGTTAAGTTTGTCTCTACTGATTAAGAAGAGTAAACTAATTTAGTAACACCAGCACCTAAGTTGGTAGTAATTTGTTGCATACCAGTACGCAAGCTAGCTACCATAACACGGCGTTGTGTCTCTATCAACTCTTGAGTGTCGATACGCAGACCGCGCTGATTACCAACAATAAAGTTACCTGGAGCTACGCAGACAATACCAGCTTTGTTAGCTGCAGGAGCAGCAAACTCTGCAGATACCAATACAGGACTACCGCCGATTTGACCTATTTGACCAGTCAACACGGTAGCTTGTGTTCCAACTTTTTCCATAGTTTGGAAGATAGGGTCTTCTAACAAGTTGTAATATACATCGGTATTAACGATAAAAATTACTTCTGATGGATCTAGACCCCAAGCACCTAAACCTTTGCGTAGTTTGCGTAAATCTTCAACTTTAGCAACATAACTAGCGGAAACAGTACCTGTAGTAATATTTGCACTTCCTGTGTTAGTAGCTAAACCAACTAAACCTGTTACTGGTACTGAAGTTGTAGACTCGTTAGACACATTACCGCGCAAGAAAGCAGCGTCAACACTGCGAGCTACACGACGGATCATAGCATCACGAATCATAGGCATTAATGCCAATAATGAATCTTCTTCTTCTTCATATGCAGTATACTCATTAGTAGCAACTTTATATGCATTCAAAGTGATTTCTTTAAATTTGTGAGTCTCAGTATTACCTGCAGAAGCACCAGTATTATTACCTGCAGTAACTGAACGATCAGGAAGAGCGCCAAAGCTACCATTAGTAACCCAAGTAGCAGTTCCTGCTTCTGGATTCACTGGCATGGTCATCACATTAGTTTGCATAGCAACGTTGCGGAAAATAGGAGCAAGCACTAAGCGGCGGCGAACTTCATTTTCCATGTTTAATGAAACTTCAAGTTCCCAAACACCAGTTGTACCTTGAGGCTGGTGAGCCCCGTACTTTTGTACCATTTCACGACCAAACTTTGTGCCATCTAATGACTTACCAGCCATTTTAGCTAACATAACTACTTTTTCTTTGTCAGCATAAGACATACCGTCTTTGCTGTCTTGGAAAGACATTTTTGATTTTGTCATAGCTTCGATTTCAGCAGCTTTTTCTTTTAAAGTAGCTTCTAAACCAGCGATAACTGATTTGCTTGACTCTTCAGCAGTAGCTAAACGTTTCTCAACTTCGGCCATCAAGCGCTCGGCGCCAGTGTCACCTGTAGAGATAGAAGCAACAGCGGCTTTAACGCGTGCATCTAATTCAGCTTCTGATTTGTCAGCAGCGGCTTTGTCAGCCAATTGTTTTGCCTGTGTATCGGCGATGGCTTTAGCAGTTTGCTCAGCCGCTTTGTTAGCTGCATCAGCCAACATTTGTTCTAATTGTTTAGGATCCATTTCCCATTCCTTTTTAATTTCGCCGCTTGCTTCCGTTGAGGATTCTAGCCCTTTAGCTGAATCGCTTTCGGGTGCAAACTGCTGTTTGAAAGATTTAAATTCTTCGGCTGTATCAAACGCCTTAGAAAGACTAAATAGTGTATTTTGATTAGCTGGTACCGACACTACTGAAATTTCGTGCAGTTCTAGCTCTTTTACCACAAACAACTCTTTGGCTGCATCATATTCCGCATCTACGATTCGGAAGCCGATACTAAATGCCGTTAAGATGCCATCTTTTACAAGATTGAAAACTTCGTCAGCTGCTGAAGAAATTCTGGCTTTAACCCATAATCCTTTGCTGTCAACTCTGTGATCTACCATCCTACCAACTGGCTCGCTATGGTTGTGATATGCCAAAATTACTGGATTCTTCAAATAATTTTGTATACCCTTTTTCCATACACTTGCTGGGACAATGTCTCCTTGTCTATCAACGTCATCGGTACTTGCGTACCCTTCGATTGTTATACTAGTTGTCTCTCCGTCGGTGGTATCGCTCTTGATAAATGAACTGTTTAAAAACAGTACTTTACTTTTATCTACCATATTACCCCTTTATTGCTGATTATCTGTGGGCCTACCACCTTTCGACGGATCAGCAGCCGAACCCGCAATATTGGCGGGTATTCTTATTTCGTCATTACCTGTAATAGGATCATAACGTAATTCTTTTCTTGCTTCATTAGCTGTAATGATGCCTGCATTGACTAATGTCGAATGATAAGCAGCAATATCTTTTAATTCTGGTTGCATTGCCGACACTGATGAAGTAATTGCTTCAATATCGTAGCCGTAATATCGTTCTAGTGAAGATGTAAACTTACGAACAACTGGCATTACTGTTTCTAAATAAAATAATCGTAGATTAGGTGAAATGTTAGCGTTGTTGCCACCAGCTAATAAAATGGGTGGAACACCAATACATTGCATAATAAATTCATTGTGTGTTTTAATAGACAGATCAAAGTCCATGTCTTTGAAGTTTTGATTTGATACTTGTGCAGGCTTCAAGCCGCTATCCAAAATAACTGGACGCTTGCCACCTTGTTTAGTTGAGTATTTTTGTAACCAGTAAGCGATTGTTTTTTCTTTTGCAATTTGTGAAAGTGTATTTTCTGAAGTTAAAACTAAGCCAAATACAGCTCCGTTTTCAAAAAAGTTTTCTTGGAAGTCTTTCATTGCGTATAATGTAGCAATGCTTCGTTGTGCTGCTTCTAAACGCGAAGCACCACGGTATATTGATTGTGAATTCAAATCACGGAAGTGAAACACTTCTGACTCTTTAAAATCAACCATTCCGTTGTAACGATAACCACGGATAAATGTTTTTACATCGGTTAAAATTTCTACTGAAGCCGCAGGTAGATGGTACATAAATACACCATCAAAGTGTACGAACACATTACCTTCTAGGATCAAGTCTGTAAATAGTGCTTGACGAAATTCTTGGGTGCTTTGATAAGGATTGGGCCGAAAGTTTAGCAGTGTGTTTAATGACTTTTGGCGAATTCCAGCAACAATGCCTTCTGCGACCTTATCTTTAACATCGTAATCTAGTGAGCTAGCTGCATTAACAAGCATACTAACTGAACGATTAACTGCCTCTAGTTTCTGAAAGCTTTGACGATATGTTAGTTTGCTTTCTGAACCAATTTGCGTACCCGCTTCTTGAGCGATACGCGTTTGTGCTGGATTGAGTTTTTCAACAATCCAATCTGTAAATCTTGACATAGTTTTCCCTTAAACGAACTCTGAGAAAAAACTACCAAAGCTCTTTTTGGGTACAACCACATCCACCACATCACCAGTATGTTTTGCACGCTGTGTCTCTATCCAGTGAGCCTGTTTGGGTTCACTGCCAGGGCGGGGAGCTTTACCGTAAACACTATGTAACGCTACATGATGACGATTACAAAGGGTGTAAACTTGGTCATATAACTCTACTTGGTGCTCTTCAATAAACTCATCTCGCACAGCTAAAATACCGGCATCTGTTGAAATATCGTAACCTTTAGCTTCAGACCATTTATCTAGGAGTATAGTAACTGAATGTAGGTGGTGCAGTTCTAGGTCTGTGGTCGAACCACAAACGCAACACTGCGTTTTCTTCTCGTAGGCTGCCTTAGCCCTATCACGAACCCACTTTACAGGGATTCGCTTATTTGTGTTTTTTGCCATTATTTCAAAGTACTCCACAATTACCTAGTATTATAGCAGAATAGCAAACAAAAGTCAATGCTTAAATTTTTATACCACTATAGCGTGTATGTATATAGTGCGTACCTAATGGCATCTGCCATGTGACTATAATCATCATGCATTGGTCGTTCACGTTGCAGCCCCTCACGTTGATCCCAGCGATACTGGTCAAACATGGCTCGCACGTTAGTGCAATGTGGGGCAACTTTTAATCGACCTTGTTGTAATAAGGTCTGAACATACGCAATGCCCGGTAAGACATCTTTTTTAGCTTTGGTAGTTGAAATATTGTACAAGTACGCCAGGTCACTAGCAAACTGTGCAGCCGCCGAGTCAATAAAAGTTACTTCAACTCCGTGCTTTTCATTCATTGCAGTAAACACGGCAGCGTGTTCTTGAGTAGTTTTTTCTGACTCTAAGTATTCGTCGACAACAAAAAAGCAATCGCGGTTCCAATCGTACACGATAGCGCAATAAGCAGTAGCGTCTCGGTAACCAGGGTCGCATCCAGCAAACGCTTCACCTTTAATATCTGTGGGAATTTCAACAACATCTGTATCCTGTAGTGTGTAAATCTGACCCTCAAATACGGAAAATGAGGCTAAGTATTCTTGTTCGAACTCGGACTTTGACATTGATCGACGCGCTTCAGCAACGTCAGTTTCAGACATACGAGTATTTTCTGTGTAATCAGCTTGTAGGCTGATCCACTCTGGGAAACCTGGATCAAATCCACGATTCCAAAATTGTGAAAACCAATTGTTACGACCACGAGGTGTGGAGATAAAAATGGCTTTGGCTTGGGGTTTGTCTAGTGTAGGGCGCAGTGCAACATTAAAAGCTGCCTCACCGCCTTCACCTAGAGCAGCTTCATCAAATATGATTAAGTCATACGATCTACCAACAGTTGAATCAACGGTACTAAGAGAGCCCATACGAATAGTACTTCCATTGGACAATTCAATGATTTTATCTTTGAGGTTATCGCGCGCAACTTCGAGGTCAAAGTGTTTAATGAGTTTACGTTGTAGTTCAAATGATATTGATGAAAGGTTATAATTTGGTGAAATGATCAGCACGTTGCTGCCTGGTACTAGTGTAACTAGTTGCCCAATTACGTTAGCTATGTAAGTTTTGCCTAGTCGTCGGGCAAGTGCAGCACAAATGAATCTGTACTTAGGATCGTTGACTGCGTTGATTAGTGCAACCTGTGGGCGGTTAATTGTATCGTATACATCTAGCAGCTTTAGGTAGTTTGTTATGGGTAGCTTAATAAACCTCAGTTGAGGGTCGATTTCAGTTATTACGTCTACATTTATATTTGGTCGTGAGACTGTAAGCATTTTATATTTTGGGTCCGTTAAATATTTGGGTGCTGTTTGTACCTGTGCCTAGCACGCAAGCTATGGTATCATTAAATTGGATTATTGTCCAGGTCTTGGTTTGTGGATTAACAAACACGCTGTATTTTGGTACTTCAGCACCTGGCTCTACACCTAGCCATACCGGAGTTTCTTTGTAGTCACTGCCCATTAATCCTTGCAGCAAAGTTTTAGCGTCTACACAAGTTACAGGCTTTTGTATAATTATGGGCTGAGCCGCTACTAGACTTGAGATGAGTAAAGCTAAAAATAAGAAATACTTCATTATACATTAAAGCTACTACCACACCCGCAAGTGTGTTTAGCATTTGGATTAGTTATAATAAATTCTTTTGACATAAAAGAACCTTTGTAGTCTATAGTGCATCCAGTTAAGTACTGCATGCTCATAGCATCTACTAATAGTTTTGAATTATCTAGTGGTACTTCGAAGTCATCTGAGTTAACAACTTCATCTAGTGTAAACCCGTAATTAAAGCCCGAGCATCCACCGCCTTGAACAAATGTTCTAAGGTAAAGTAGGGGATTGTTTTCTTCTGCTAATATGTCTAAAATCTTAAACTTTGCAGCATCTGTAATTGTAATCATGAATAGCCGCCTTTATAGCATCTTCTGCTAGGATTGAACAATGAATTTTAACTGGTGGCAGCGCTAGTTCTGAGGCAATGTCCGAGTTGGTGATTGTACCAGCTTGGGCAAGTGTTTTTCCTTTGACCCACTCCGTAACGAGGCTTGAACTCGCAATAGCCGATCCGCAGCCATACGTTTTAAATTTCGCATCTTTGATAATACCATCTACTACTTTAATCTGTAAACGCATTACATCCCCGCAAGCAGGTGCCCCAACCATACCAGTACCAATACTAGTATCACTCTTATCAAAAGATCCGACATTCCTGGGATTTTCATAATGATCAAGGACTTGTTGTGAATAGCTCATCTGGCTTATACTCCCATAATTCGCGATCTGCTCCATCAGGTATTCCATATGCCCACTGAGGCTTGTTTTCAGTATGATTCCAGTTAACATATGGCTCGTGTGCTTTTTTATGTAGCACTGTTATATTACTATTGTGGGTATTTACTAAAATTTGTGAAATTTCATTAAAGTAAAGTTGTGCTACCCAAGCACAATTTTGAAAATCTCCAAACCTGCGAGTATCATGAAATATCATTGTACCGCCTACACGAAGATACTTCCAGGTTTCAATAGCAAACTCACGACGTAAGTAATCTATGCCGTCTACAAAAATTAAATCAAATTCTTGGTTAAACTTGGTGGTATACTCTATAAAAGTAACGGGTATTTTATCTAGTAGATTTAGTCTAGACTTAGTTAATGCAATCCATCCTGGGTCTGTTTCTACTGAAACAATTGTTTTAGCTGTGGATTGACTAAATAGCTGAGTGCTGCCACCAGACCCGAATTCTAAGATATCGGCGCTCTGATTAGCATAGTCAAGTAAAACTCCTGCATCTTCAAGTGATAAGTCGCCTGTGAATTTTATGTTGTAGGGTAATTTCATACACCTTCTCCACTAATAAGACGCTGTACCAGCTGTGAATACTTTGATCCATCTAGTGCGTCATTGATTTGTACGTTGACTTGTTTTTGTGGGCCAACAGCTTGTTGCGCTTTGGCTAGCTGGATTTCACGATCCATTAAGTCCATTGACATTTTGTGGGACATTTGTAGCAGTTCAGCAATATCTTTGGTGCTACCAGTTTGTGATTCTTCTAATTCTGAGAACTTTTGCTTGATTAGTGCATCCATTGCACGCCGCATCAAAAATCTGTTGTTATAGCCTGAATCAAAGAATACAGAATCAATATATGATTTTACTTCGCGTTTGGCTAATAAGTTAGTTACCACTTCAGGGTCTAAATCTAATTCTTGGGCAACTTGACGGGCGTCGTTAAGCTGGAGGTAAGCGTTTGCTACTTCCAGTGCTTCCGGGCTAATACGTACGGTTTCGGCAGGTAGATGTGTTGTCATAGAATTGTCCTTTTATGATGATTATAACAGTTTAGGGATCTTTTAGCAAGTGTGGATTTTGGCACCTTAGGGAGTTTGCAAATTTTCCTTAAATAGGCCGTGTCGGGGGGCCCCTATACCCCTGGGGGTATACTAGTCTGAAAACCGCCCCCATACCCCCTAGGGTATGTTTTGAATACCCGAGTATTCAATTTTGTTTGAGAACCCGAGTATTCAATTCAATTTTATTTGAAAACCCGAGTATTCAATTTTAACTTACACTAGCAAGATCCATGCCGGCACGATTCTTGCTAGTCGGGATAGCCTAGAAAATATTTATGCAAAATTTGCATAACTATTTTCAAAAAAAGCTTGCCTGTTGCTAAAAACGTCTATAGAATACAGTTAAGGGGGAAGCAATGGGCAACCCCCCCAAACTGAATACAAAGGTACTCAAAATGACTAAAAGCACAAAAACCCCTCTAGAGCTGTTTTTCTCCGACTCCGTACGTTGGGCAAAATGTAGGGCTAAAAAAGACGGCATCTTTTTTGATTCTAGAATTACCCCTACTTTTCTTGAGGGTATGTTCAAGGGTCAAAATGGAATCTGTGGGTTGACGGGTCAGCGCATGGAATTGGTGCGTGGGGGCGATTGGTACGGCAAGGGCAAATTCGGTAAAAACCCTATGGTCGCCAGTATTGATCGCAAATTCCCTGTATTAGGGTATACCCTTGATAACATTCACCTTGCTTGCACGAAGTGGAATACCCTTAAAGGTGATATGGACATTGTGGCATGGTTTACAATGTGCCAAAATGGTGCATCCCATAGCACTCTGCAATTATTGGACAAGCAAGGTTGGCAGGGTTAACCCGAAAGGGTTTTCCCTTAATAGATAATATAATCGGAGATAATAAAATGACCAAAGACGAATTAAATAACTTTGTATTAGGTGAGGCATTATATGCAAAATATAATGATGCTCAGGTAATCGAATTCAAATCATTTTGTGATAAGCATGATATTCGGTTCAATACTATATCTGAATATCGTTCGGCATTATCACAATACTTTTCGGGAGAATAAAATGGATTATCAAATCGTTCGTGAATATATGATGAGAAAATACCCTTCTGCAATATATAATATGGCAAAGGGTAATGATTGTGTTTGGGTTGCGTTTAATAACCTTAATATGTATTTTATTATTCGTGACAATAAAATTGTTGATATTCAGGTAGATTAATATTATAGGGGTTTACCCCTATAATATTATCACATAGGGTAAAGCCTGGGTAGTGGGTACTCACTAACATTGGGGGAATAACCCTGATTCGGGTAGGGGTAAAGCCTGGGTAGTAAGTGCCCACTAACATTAGGCGAAGTGAGTGCCCACTAACATTGGGCAAAGTGAGTGCCCACTAACTTTGGCGCACGGAATCCGTGCGC
>Ga0208800_1000076_pt1 | contig 18442 bp, 8 predicted proteins | sample ColrivemetaGS541_FD_187619 | JGI IMG/M metagenome (GOLD analysis project Ga0208800, IMG submission 187619) | Estuarine microbial communities from the Columbia River estuary - Freshwater metaG S.541 (SPAdes) (version 2) | ecosystem: Environmental > Aquatic > Marine > Intertidal zone > Estuary ...
GAAATTATTGGTTACGGTGGAGTTCAGTATCTCAATAAATCCTTTGATCCAATATCGGTATCAACTTTAGGTATTGCTACATATCCATCTGTTGCATCTTTAATTATTGGTGCAACAGCATCTACATCTAAGCAATATTCTATTGAAGTTAAATTAACTCCAGATTCAGATTGGTTATCTGTATATAAGACTATTGCTGACCCTTATTCTTATGAATTTTTAAAGTATACGTTTAAAGATCCCGTACAGCTATCAAACATAAGAATTTCATACAGGGGAGATTACTATGCAGGTTCAAATTTAGGAAAAATTACAATTTCAGGTTACGATGATATTTCAGGTGTTTCAGATTTTCAAGCTTCACATTATTCAGATTTTAGAGATGTAACAGATTTTCCATCTGCTGATCTTGAAGGTTGGGTTAGTTTTGAAGAGGGTATTTCAACATTTGATTGGCTTCTTTCAAATACACCTAGGATTTGGTCAGAAAAGGCAACCTCTGCTGATAGTCCATTTACAAAGTCTATTTCATTCGGTTCTAAAATTGTATCTGTAGCAAATAATAAAATTTATAATTATTCAAATAATTCCCTATCTGTTGTATTGACTTTATCTGCTAATGTTGAAATTACAAGCCTGGTCAATCATAATGGAAAACTTTATGCTGGTACTAATAACGGTTTAGTTTATGAATCAGCATCTGGTACATCTTGGGCATATATTAATCCTCCGACATCTTCTTTAGACCCAACACCAATTTACACTCTTCCGATTACATCTTTAGCTTCGTATAGAGGAATGCTTTGGATTGGCACACGCTCCAATCAGACTTTAAAAGCTTCAGTATATTCATGGAGCGGAACTTCTATTGATAAGAAAAAAGAATTTAATGAATTAGAAGTGTCAACTCTCACTTCTGCATACGCTAATCTATTTGTTGGAGCTAGTGGTAAAGATGGATTTGGTGATGCTACAGTTTATAAATTTGACAATAGAGATTGGTCTTTAGCATTACAATCCGACTATGATCAAATTGATGTACTTTACTTCTCTGTGGCTGCTAACTTAGTCTTTGCAGCTTTTAGAACAGGCGATATTTACTCATTGTCATTTGATACAACTAATAACCCAGTTTCTTGGAGTAGATTGTATGAGACTGATAATGGATATTTTTATGGAATTAATGATGATTTAACAGGCGGTTTTGTTTGGTTTACAGCTGATAAAGAAGCTATAGGCTATAAGTTATCTGATAAATCTTTTAGTTCTGCTTCGTACCCAGATTCAAATAATAATGGAGTAGATATAACTTATAGATCTTCTACGATAGATTCTTATAAATTATTTGATAACTATACTCAAAAAATTTCTGCCTTTTCAAGCAATATTAACTTTACTGATTTTGATACAAATCCATTATCGGCAACATCTTATTATAATGTCACAATTGAAGGATATATTAAATCTGATCAAACTGATTCTTATGATTTTAGATTAGCTACAGATATAGGTGCTAGAGTTTATTTAGATGATACTTTAGTTGCAGATTCATGGACAAATAAAACTGTTGTGAGCAATACTGTATTTACCAAATCTTTAAAAAATACTCAGTTAACGAAAATTAAAATAATTGGTTTTGTAGATACTGTCACCACCCCTTCTCTTGAATTAGCATGGAAATTATCAAGTGGAAGTACATATGTAACAATTCCAAGTGCTAATTTATTCAGAAGAAACTCCGCATCAGATATTATTAGATTTTCAACTAATACTTATGCGTCTTTAAAAGATGGATTTATTTATGAGTTTGATTCTTCTTCAGTGACTGGATCTAGCAAAGAAGTTTATGTTAGATTAAAAGATGTTGCTGGAAATTATCATTCTTCTAACCCTAGTTTAGTAAATCTTAATAATAATCAATACGAAAAAAATCTATATATTTATGACAATATTAAATTAGGCAATCCAACAATTACTACTGGCACAACAACTATTTCTATCTCTCAAGGAAAGATTTATCAAGTTGGTACAGATAAAAATATTAAAGCTACATTTGTATCTAAAGATATTTCACCATTGTATGCTCCTGATAGAAAAATATCTGTATCAGGCTACTATGCAACAGAACCATTTTATATTTCAACATTAACAAGATGGGATGATTTAGTAGTATATACAACAACGCCTGCGGGATTAGCAATTGATTCAGGTTTAGAATATGGCACAGAGATTAGAATTTATTTAAGAAGCTCTGATACAGAAAATGGCTTATTATCTACAGACTGGGGAGATCCATATTCTTACGGAACAATAGGAAATAGTGCTAATGCTGGAGTACACATTGGTACATATGATATCTCTACTATCACAGGTAAATGGATGCAATTTAAAGCTGAATTAGTATCTTCTTCGCCAAATTCAACTCCAATATTAAGAGGCGTAAGTTTCTCATATGTAGCTGCTAATTCTTCATATTTCTTTACTAAATTATTTGATACCAGTGTTGAATCTTTATCAACAGTGTCTCCTGAATTTAGAAGAGGTCTTTTGACAAGTAATGAGATACCAAATGGTGGAAGAATAGTATATGGTTATACTAATAGCAGTGATGCTGTTGCTTCATTTGATTTCAATAGTTATACCATCATCGAACCAAATAAAGTCTTTGAAATTTCAGAACCAGCTTCAAAGATTAGGTTTGGAATTCTATTTGTATCTGTAGGCTTAACACCAGCGATTGTAAACGATTTTGCGGTACAACTTGACCTGGGTGAAGAAGACCTTAAATTCATGGATTAATAATGTCAAAACGAACCAGTATTTATAAATATCTCTATCTTGAATTAGGAGATAAATGGTATCCAGGTTACGATTATGAAAATATGCTTACTGCTGAAAACCAATTGCAGGGCTTATATAAATTCATTGGTACTGGAGTTATTGAAGGCTGGGAAGTTACTAAATTATCTGACTATGTTTTAGAGCAGAAATCTTTAATAACTGCATGGCGTAATGATCCAGATTCTGAACTAGGGCAGAGATATTTAGCTTTAAGTTTAAGGCCAGATGTTCAAGTTAGATTAGCATCAACAGAAAATATTGTTAGTTTATCAGGCTTGTTTGCTATTGATAATATTACTTTATCTTCTGGTGATAAAGTTCTAGTTAAAAATCAATCCACTGCATCCCAGAATGGTATTTACACTGTATCTGCTGGTTCTTGGTCTAGATCAGATGAATTGAATTCACCTGTTGATTTTGTTTCAAATTTTATTGTTTTAGTGAGTGAGGGAAATGTATATTCTAACACTGTTTGGGTTATGTCTAATCCACCTTTATCTGGAGTGGTCATTGGTTCCACAAGTATATACTTTGAAGATGCTTTTAAACAAGTAATAAGAGTTACTCCTGGGTATGGAATTGTAGATTTATTTTCTGCAAGAACTTACGAAACTTCTTATATTAGACATCAATCTGAAAGTATTTATTACGTTTGGGCTGATAAAAGCTTATGTTTAAATTCTGAAGGTATTTGCGCTATCGTTTCTGTTGATAATGAATTTTACGATAGTATTTCAGAAGCCACATATCTTGCAGATGTTACATTTACAGCTGATCCAGTATCTGGTATTGCTACCATTTATTCAATTGAATATAGTGATAGAAGAAATAATCTTAAAAACTTAGCATCTGCATTAGAAGACGCTTTAAGTAAAACATTCTACAGACATGTCCATTTAGGGAATTCTGATACACCTTCTAAGATTTTATTGTCAACTCAATTAATTTTAGATTGTTATGCACCTACATCGTCTACGATTTTTGATGTAAAGATTCAATCAGATGTACCATTAGCTGAAAGAAGTAATTTTATCTGGTCTTCAGCAAATTATGGATTACCAGAAGTTAGATTAAATAACATAAAGCTTGATGAAACTGAATATACTTTAAATCCATCTATTGGGAGAATTTATCTTAAAAATAGCCTAGAAACTGGAAACTTACTTCAATTAGTTTTACCATTGTCTTCTCAGAAGTATTTATTTCCAAATACTGACGAAACTTCATTATTTTCTGGTGTCATTAAGTTAACTGATGGAAGCACTCAGACAATAAATAATCAAACGACATATAAAACTTTTTCTTGGTCTGATCTTTATTACCACCCTGCTTTGGTCTACTTAAAAGATGTATTAATTGACCCTAAATTTTACACTATTAATTCAAACCAAGGGACAATAGTATTTTCATTAAATTTGCCATCTTACTCGACTTATACTTTATCTGATGTGTCTTTAGTTGTTGAATCTTTAGGTAGAGAAATTCAATCAAAATTATCTGGTAAAAGAGTTAAAGATATTAATGCAAGCAGTTTTTCAAGAGGCAAATTAAATAGTAAAAGAATTGCTAAACTTGATCATGTAGGCCAAAATAGATACAAAGAAGCTGCCTATACCAAACCAATCTTAAGATTATTTTCTGAAGGTAATAAGACTGTTTTTTATCCAGAAGTTACAAGTAATGATCTTCAGTATAATTCAAAGCTGTATTTCCTAGGGTCATCTAAGAATTTAACATCTAAAAGTAAATTAATTTCTACAAAAACTGGACTGTTGCAATCTTCTACATATCTTGACAATTCTTATTTATCATCATGGAATATAGATAATGGATATATTAAAGATGTTCAAGATGAAATTCTTCAAGCTGATAATTTCTCTAATTATTTTAAGAGAATTTATGTTTTGTCTTCTAACGGCAAACTTTATAGATCGTCTAACAATGGCATAGGTTGGTCTGTTATAAAATCCCCTATCGAAGGTAATAATACAGTACCAGTAATAATCAGTTCATTTTATGTTTCTAGCCAATGGGAAGAAGTTGAACAAGGCATTCTTCTTGTTAAAAAATGGTATACAAACATTGTAATTGGTACTAATTTTGGTGCTTACTATGTTAGAATTTTAGAAGGACAAACTGAGCAGGACTGGGTTTGGACCAAAATCACCAGAATTAAAGATACAAATGGATCTCCGTCAACATTTTCAAGCGTAAATTCTGTTTTAGATATGACTCTCATGTCTACAACTACAGATCCTGAAACTAAAATTACAACTAAATCATTTTCGAATGTACTTTTTATAGGTGCAAATAATGGATTCTATATTGGAAATTATGGAGAGGTTCAGAAATATTCATCTGATGTAGTCAAAAATATTTATTGGATTCAAGATGGCACAGCAAATCAGAATTTAAATAATATAATCTGGGCTACTGATACTACTGCATGGATAACTCAATCAGCATATTTTGAAGCCACTGATACTTCTACGAATTGGTATCAACCTCTTGCCACCAATACCCCATCGTATTCTGATTGTTTAGTTTCAACTGTTGGAAATGTTAATTTAACTTCTGGATCAACTCCTCAGATTGTTGATGGAGTTACATTGGCAAATAATAATAGAATTCTAGTTAAAAATCAAACAAATCCAATCGAAAATGGAATTTATGTATGTACTAATGCATCTTCGAGAATTTGGGCAAGATCTGCTGATACATTTACATCATCTAAAAAAGTTGCAATTCTTTCTGGTACAGTTAATGCATCAAGTGAATGGGTATCAGAAAAATCATCTGTAGGTAATTTTGGCACACAACCTAACTATTGGAAGATTTTTAAATTTAAGGTTTTTGAAAATTTATCCTCAGTAATTAAAGATATCGATAAAAGAGCTGGTTATTCTCAATATTACATAGCTCATAATTCTGGTATATCTAAAATTACTGAAACTTTTGACTATTTAGCTCCAACTCGTTTAAATTTAAATTGGTATTCTTATAATGGAACTGTAGAGTGCATTGATATTTTAAGTCAATCTGGCAGTTCTTATGAATTGATTTATGTTGGATCAGATAGAGGATTGTTTGTCTCTACTCAATCTCTTTGGGATAATACTTTAAGTTATGATAATTGGAAGAGACCATATAGTCAATTCTTTTCCACTGATCAATTATCTATTTATAATGCTTACACTTTAGAAGAAATTACATCTGGGTATACCGTTAATGCTTCTAATCAATCTATAACATTTGATACTAATAGAAATCTCTGGGATGCTTTTGTATATGAAAGAGAATATGTAGATTTTTATGTAGATTCTTGGATAGGCAATGGATCTTCTGTAGTGATTTATTATAAGGATAAGCCATCTATTTATCCTTACGTTTTAGATCCAACTTTAGGTAAAATTTCTTTCTTATCTTCATTGTCAAAAGCTGATAAAAATTCTATTAAGATTACAATTTCAAGACCTGGAGCATATATATCTAATGTAGGAACTAATCCGCATTCAGAACAAATTAGAGCTTTTGTAATTGATGAAAATCCAGTAGCTAAACTTTCTAAAGATTTTAACCCAGAAGATTTAAATATATATCTTGATAAACCTACAGCTCTTAATAGTTCAAATACATTAATCGAAATCAGATTATCTTCAACTATTAAAGAAATTTTCACAATTAGTGTTGACCCTGAATCTTATGAAGTTACAATTCCTTACGCCAGGTCATCAAGTACTATTTATTTTACTGGTGCTACTGTTCATGTAATTTCAACAAAGAATGTATTAGGAATTGAAGATTTTATTACATTAAATCAAAATAAACAGACATATCACTTGAGCTCTGTTGATAATGCAAATACTCTTCAGTTATCATTGAATATTCAAACTACTTTAGGCGATATATTTAAGAATTTTGCAGAGAGTCCGACATTAGGAGAAGATGAAAGAGGCTTAGTTAAAACTTTATTAGCAAGTTCTTTAAACCCTAATATTTATGACACAAGAGCTTCAGATTCTAGTGTTTATTCTGGAAATGAACCTAGTCTTTCTGAAAAAACATATAATCCTAAAGTAATTTACTCAATCTATAATCCATCAAAATCCGGTTCTAATATGAAAATTGGAACCGACGCTGGAGTTTGGAACTATGATGGAACTAAATGGGCTTTAGATTCTAATTTAAATGGTGCTTCTAGATCTTATTATCTTAAAAGTGTAGGCTCAACTTTAAAACTAGGCGCTGATAATGGACTTTGGAATAAAAATACTCTTTGGTCTCAATCTAGCTTATATACTCAGGCTCAATTCTCATATGTCTCAGGTTCATGGTTTGGAGGGACATTCGAGGCATTTGGCAAAGAAGATGGACTTGCCTTTATTAATGTTCCAAGCAACTCTACTACATTTACATCAGACCATTATGATTTAGTAGATAATAAAAATGTCTATGGATTATATAAAGATCAGTTCATTAGAATGTCAACTGATTCTCAAGGCAATAATGTTCAAACAAAAGTAGATGCTCTATATATTTGTGCAGAAGATGGCTTATATGGAGTAACAAGTGGTAGCAGAGGAACAGCATATTCTTCGCTTTTAGATGGCAGAGAAATGTTTGGAGGATCTTTATCTGTTAAATTTTATGATATTTTTAGACCATTAGCAACACCTCCTTCTACAAATGCACCTGTTCCAATGTTTATTCTTACATCTAATGGACTTTTGAAGGTTAGAAACTGGAGATGGTGCGATCCTACAGAAAATGAATTAACTTTTGAAACAGAAAGTACATTCTTATCTGGATTAAGCTGCAACTGTTACACTTTATATACATCTGCTGGCACTCCTGGTAAAAGCAAAATATTCATCGGAACAAATGATGGTGTTTATAGATCTTTGAATGAGGGAAGTTCTTTTGAGAAATGTGAGAGAATTTTAGGTGGAAGAGTAAGCGTATATTCTTTAGTAAACTTCTCTTCAACATATACTGAAAATTCTGTAAGCGTAACAAAACAAGTAATTTTAGCAGGAACAGAATATGGCTTATGGTACTCAACGGATGATGGGGATACTTGGTATTTATCTGGTAATCCAAATGAGTTCAATGCTTATCCAGTAGAATTTTCTTCGACAATTAGTAATTCATATTCATTCAATGCTGGATATCTTGCACAAACATTTAAGCCTATCTCTGGACAAACTCAAGTATTTAAAATTTCTGGATATTTTGAATTACAAGATCTCAAAACAAATCCATTATATGAAGCATCTTTAAATAATACAATCACAGCTGCTATTTATTTAACTGATGGAAATGGAATTCCAACCACTCCAATAGCTTTATCAAATAACACAGCAATAAGTAATTTAATCTCTAACGGATTTTATAATACATCAAACTCTATTGGCTCTATTATTTCACAAGGATTTACAGGCAATTCTGGATTCATTTTATCTGGTTTTTCAAGTAATTCTATTAGTAGCGATTTACTTCTTGCGAGAGATATTAAATACTCAGGATTCTATAGTATTAATTTGCCTGTAACTTTACCTAATTCAACTTCAACATATGCTTTAGTACTGCAAGAAAATAATGTTGGTGGATTGTCAATAGTTAGATGGAAAAAATCATCTGCATCTAATCCTTATACTTTTGGAAGATCGTATTCAAGCAATAATGGAACTTCGTGGACAGCTTTGAATTCTAGTGATGATTTCTATTTCAAAGTTAATTTCGCAGGGACAAATCAATATTCTGAAACTATTGAAATTGTTGGAAGAAATAATTCATTAAATACAAACAACTGGCTTCTTGGAGATAACTTAGGATTAATTGTTAATGATAACGGATATTTAACAACCGATTTAAAATTTGCAATGTCTATGGTTATTGATGATTCATACTCTATCCTTAATGCATTTGGAACATCATCTTTTGAGGCTGAAATTAATGGATTTATTGATAGAATTTACGATAGAACAGATTCAGTAGTAATCTCAACTTTATTCCCAAAAACATATGCATCTCAGTATATTTTTAACAATAAAACTTCAGATAGAACAAATGGTTTTATCAATAATAGAACACAACTAAAATCTAATATATCAGCCCTAAGGCAAAATGGAATAAATAGCGTCCTTTTAGAATCAATCAATGCTTCTATTACATCTATGAATCCAGAAGCTATTGTTGAGACTATTTTAAAAGTTGATGATGAGACAAATAATCAGTTAAGAGTTCAAGCTATTGTAGATTATTTAAATTCTGTAAGCTCTCTTGGATTATCAGAATTAAAGTCTTGGTATGCTCAAACAGATTATCAAGAAAATTTAATACCAAAAACAGCTTTAAATGTTAATCCTATTACATTGTCTTTGAATGGAATAGATACTTTTACATGGTCTACAGCAACATATCCATATCTAGAAGTTAGTGTAAATGATATAATTCAATCATCTGGATATAGCATAAATCCTTCTTTAGGTCAAATTACATTCTCTACCCCTCTTCTCCTAACTGATATATTAAAAGTCACCCTAAGAGCAGATTGGGATGGACAAGCAAATTCTATAAAATCTTCAGATAATATTAGAACTTATTTTGTAAACAAATGGGCTAATTCTTATATTCCATTCTCTACGATTTTTGCAGATGGTAAGAATATTTCTGAATATACTGCTGATGAAATTGTAACAACTGCTGAATCTTCTTGGAATGATCTTGGTGTAGATGTTTACAGTTTCTTACTTGGTAAATCAAATGTAAACAAAGATCTTCATACAATAGGCACATCTAGAGGAAAGATTATTCATATCTCTACAGATGCTAATGCCCAAGATTTTGACACAACTTTTGATTCTTTCTTACATGGTGGAGTTAATAATCTTTTTAAAGCATCATGGTCACGAAAATTTGATTATGATAATTTAACATATGTATCAAAAGTCTATAGCGCATTTACTGCTCCTCTCTCAACAGTTAATAGCTCCTGTGTCGTTCAATATAGATATTCAAGCGATAGAAGAAATTATAGCTCCTGGATTACTATAACTAATAATGTTGATAGCTTGATAAATAGAGAGATTTTAGCAATAGAATATAGAGTTATACTTACAGATGGATGGAATGGTTCAGCACCAGTTAAGCCATATATTACTGAGCTTTATCATGTAATTATCAATCCTTCTACAAGCTATATTTTCACATATCCACAATCTATTAATGGATCTTTATTTGAATATATTTTATCACCTAAGAGCTCAATACCAGAAACTGCTAAATTATCTTGGGGTATTTCTAGAGGAGATTCTTTAGATTGGGCTGATTATTCTCCTGTTATATCAAGAAGAAATGGTGTTTTACCCAATAGACAAGAATCAATCTTATTTACAGATGAAATTTCAAAAGCTGGATTGTCAACAAAAACCTCAGATTATTTTATTTATCAAGTATATGAAGAAAATGGTTCAAAAGCTAAATGGGCCACTACTGATATTGTAACTGTTAGATTAGATGGAATTGCTACCTCTGATAGTGATGGTTACTATTCTCTTGATAATGTAAATGGATTAATCTACTTCAGTACTGAAAAACCATCTACGGTTGTTGTAACTATTGATATTACTACTCCATCTGCAGTTTATAAATTAAATGGCGAATTAACAACGACAATAGATAACAGAACATATTATTTAAGCAATGGTAGATACCCTATCGATTCAACTATAATTGTTCTTAAAAATAGTTCTATTGTTCGTGGCGGTTATTTTGAGAACAGAGAATCAGGCACTATTACTTTCACCCAAGAGCAAAATGATACAGATAAAATTACAGTGTATGTCGCTCCATCAGAAAAGTTTAGAGTGGGAATTCAAATTAAAAACTACACTAATGTTTCCTTGGGCTTGATACAGTTTGGATTAACATACACAACTATTGCTAATTCAGATCTTGAGAATTCTTTTGTAAATTCACCAAGCCCAACAATTTATCCGGGAACATTGCAATTATTACCATCTATCCCTAACATTAGTGAAAGACTTTACATAGAATATAAATATGTTTCAGTTGACAATAACAAAGAACTAGACACAAAAACAGAATGGTATAGATCTAGATCAAATGGCGCATATTTAAGAGTTAATACATCTAATTCCATGCCAAATTATGATAATAGAACTGTTCAGAAATTAAGTGATTTAAATTCATTATTTATTTCAACAGATAAGATTAAAGTTATCGTTAAGCCATCGGATGGTATTACAACTGGTATTTCTTACGAATCTAATATTGCTACATTATTGGGAACTAAGAGGCCATTTGTTTATGATGTAAGTATCGCTTGTGCTAATAAAACTACTGTTAGTGGTGTTAATTATGTTACAGAAGGTACAGAACTGAAAGCAAGATATATTTTTAATGATGGTGAAGTTGGAAGTTCTAATATTATTTATGAAGGCCAAGAAACTTCTAGTAGTATCTCTTGGTTCTATAATGATGAACTTCAACCAATTGCAACTAAAGCAATTCTTCCATCAAACCTAGTAGTCAAAGGTAAAACAATTTCATTTATTGTTAAACCTTATGATGGTTCTATGTATGGAGACCCCGTAAGATCTGAAGATATTACAGTTTCTTAAAAGTTATTTGGGTAATGTTTCAAGAATAAATAATTAGTAAACAATGGGAGACTAAAAATGGATAAAGAAATTCAGTTTATTCCAGATATTGAGATGCAGCCCGTTCATGTGATGCAAACACTAAGTCAAACTACTGACTGGGGTTTGATGCAATCTAATATTCCTGGTGCTTGGGCTTACACTGAGGGTGAAGGAATCACGATAGCTGTCCTTGATACTGGTGTGTGGGATCACTCCGATTTAAGAGATAATCTTCTTCCAGCTCTAAACTTTTCTGGTGAATCAGATAATAAAGATTGGAACGGTCATGGATGTATCGCTCCTTTCGATAAAATTTTCATACAAGGATTTGGAATAACTACAATTCAAGATTTTTATGAAAATTCAAAGCCAGAATATGTATATGTTGATAACAAAGATGGATTCACTATTAAAAAAATTGAAAATCAAAATTTATTAGTTTTATCTTTTAATGATAATAAATTTGAAATGAACAAGATCACAGCTGTCCATGAATTAAATCATATTGGCGAAGTTTATAAGGTTAAAACTAATTCTTCCGAAATGACTTTAACTCCTTGGCATCCTATATATATACAAGATGGAGCAACTTATAAAAAAGTTAGAGCAGAAGAATTAAAAGTTGGAGATAATTTATATTCAGTAACACCTACAGAAATAAATTTTAACAATTCAAAATTGTTTTATAGCTCAAAGTTTGAATGTATTTATTGTGGGTATATTTCAAGAGGATCTAAAAGAAATCAATGTAAAAAATGCAATAAATGCAAATGGCAAAAACAAGTCGATACATTCATAGAACTTGATGAAGATTTAGCATTTTTAGCAGGATTGATTATTTCTGATGGGCATGTCATGAAGTTAGAAAATTCAATTGAATTTTGCGGTAATGATATAAATTTAGTAAATATATGTTTTGATTTGTTTGAAAAAATATTTAACGTCACTCCAAGAAGATTAAATGATAAAAATAGAAATTCATATAGAATCAGAGCTAATTGCGTAGAATTGAAAGAATTTTTTATAAATCAATTGGGAATCCCACAAGGTTCGAAGTCATTGTTGATTTCTTTACCTGATATTTTTAAAAAATGTTCTGATTCAATTTTTTCGGCATTTATTGCTGGAGTAATTGAAGGTGACGGGCATATTGATAAATCAAATTGGCGAATTAGAATTTGTTCTGGAAGTAAAACTTTTGTTGATGACCTAAAATTAAATTTAAAGTTTAGAGGTATAAAATCATCAATTCATAGTTTTAATCAGCAGTGGACTGAAAATTTAGGTTACCACATTAAATTTAATGCAACTCCTTTAATAGCTAAAAATTTAAAAATTAAAACGTCAGACAGATTTATTCCAGTTGCAAGAAAGTATGAAAAAATTCAGGAAATATATGTCGATTTTTATCAAGGCAAACTTTATGATTTGACAGTGGAGAATACATCTAATTATATAGCAAATGGATTTGTTGTATCAAATACTCATTGCGCTGGAATAATTGCTGCAGCTAATAACGATTTTGGTGTTGTAGGTATTGCTCCTAAAGCTAAAATTCTTCCAGTCAAGGTTTTAGGCAATGGTGGTAATGGTTCTTACGATAATATTATTGCTGGAATTAATGCTGCTGTAGATTGTAATGTAGATATAATTAGTATGTCATTAGGTGCATCTTCTGCTCCTCCTGAACTTTACACTGCAATAAAAAGAGCTGCAGATGCTGGAGTTATTTTAATTGCTGCAGCTGGAAATGATGCTGGAGCTGTTAATTATCCTGCTAGATTTGAAGAAGTCATTGCTGTTGCTGCTTTAGATGCAAGAGGAAATATGGCGCATTTTTCAAGCCATGGCCCAGAAGTAGATGCTATTGCTCCTGGCGTAGATATTTATTCAACTTACAAAGACAACGGGTATGCTAAATTAAATGGTACTTCGCAAGCATGTCCATTCATAGCTGGAGTTTGTGCTTTGATGTTAGCATGGACAAGAAAAAATCCAAGCTTGAAGCCTATCTGTGACTATAAAGATATGCTTCAGAGATTAGATGATGTTTCTTCGTTAGAGTCTCAGAACATCACTATCGGAAGAACTGGCGATTGGGGATTTGGTGTCCCTAAGTACGCTAATATGAAATTTAACTAAGGGCTAAAAAATAAAAATGTCCTTCTCTACACGTATAAAAGGAGAGGACTATGAAGCTTAAATTTATTTTGACTATGGTATTAAGTTTGGCTTGTTTGTTATTAATTTACTACAGACCATTCAGAGTAATTGTTGTAAGGGGAAACTCAATGTATCCAACTTTACATAATGGTCAAATACTAATCGGTTATAAAACTAAAGATATAAAGAGAAATGATGTTGTTGTTTGTAATATAGAGGGTGAAGATGCGATTATAAAAAGAGTCAAGTATGTAGGTGGAGACAGCTATGCTTATTTGCTAGATTTTAAAAATGTAAACTCCATTCTACTAGAAGGCTACGACACTAAAGAATTAATAGAATTTAAAAAAGTCTACGGTTCTTTATTAACAATTACTAGAGTACCAAAAGATCATTATTATGTATTGGGTGATAACACATTTCATTCTGATGATTCTAGGAGATTTGGTACTTTGACATTTGATGAGATTGGGTATAAAATTTTAGGGTATTAAATTTATGTCGCTACGTTTAGATACAAATTTGGTTGAGATGTTTTTAAGAGAAGCTCAAAATAAAATTGACGATCCTATCAAGGTTGTCATTCAAAATGCTATTGCAGCTTCTTGCACAATTTTTGTTAAAGATGGGAAAGAGCAATGGACTGGCAGTGGTTTCCATATTGGTAATGGATTAATAGCAACTGCTTCTCATGTAGCTCCTCCTAAACTTATTAACAATTATATGGGCTTGCAAGTTAGTTTCGATGGTAAAAATTCATTTGGAGCAAGAGTTTTAGATTCTCAGCCTAATCTAGATGTAGCGATTCTTTATTGTGAAGATATTCCTGATTCTATTACAGCTGTTAGTTTGGCAGATTCTGAAACAGCTGAGGTAGGAGATATCATAGCTGCAATTGGTTCTCCTGAAGGATGGCATGATACTGCAACTGTTGGTAGGATTTCTAATATCCATCAAACTGTTCAAAATGCAGATTCTCCAGCATGGTCAGATTTAATTTTTATTGATGCCGATATTCTTCAGGGTATTTCTGGAGGAATGGTAATTGGCACTGATGGATTAGTTTATGGTTTAGTTATTGGTGTTACTGGTGAACATGCAGATTTAGCTATTGGTGAAAATTCTGTCTGTCCATCTAATAAAATTAAATCCTTGCTTGAAAAAATTAATGTATAATAAAGTACATGAATCCATATGAAGTTCTTGGTTTAAGTGAAAATGCTACAGCTGATGAGATTAAATCAGCTTACCGTAAATTAGCTAGAGAATATCATCCTGATGTAAATAAGTCTCCCGATGCTGAAGATAAGTTCAAGCAGCTAGGTGAGGCTTATTCTATTTTAACAGATCCTCAGAAGAAGGCCAGATACGAAGCTGACCTAAATGGAAATCCTTTTGGTAGTGGTATGCCATTTGGTTTTGATTTTGATTTTAATCCTTTTGGGCATCAGAGACAAAGTAGGATGGAAAATTCTCCAGTATCTGTTAGAATTAATATTTCATTAGCAGAATCTTTTAAAAATTTTAAGAAGAATATTACTTTTTCTAGAAATGTCTTTTGCGCTAAATGTAATGGTAATGGTGGATTAGGTGAGAAGGCTACATGTAGAGAGTGTAATGGCGCTGGTAATGTAGTAAAACAAATTCGCCAAGGGATGTTTACTCAGCAATTTGTCACTCCTTGTGGATCTTGTCAAGGTAGAGGCTCTAAATTTACTTCTAATTGTTCTGATTGTAATTCATCTGGATTGAAATCAGTAGTTGAGACAGTGGAAGTTGATGTAAAAAAGGGATCTATTTTCAACTCTCAATTTATTAAAGCCAAAGGTAATCAAGAAAACAAGTCCATTGATCCTGGTCCAGTTATTATAGAATTTGAACTTTCTGATGTTGGAAGTTTTGAATTTGATAGAAATGGAAATGTAAAACTTGATTTTGAAGTTGATCCCATTGTAGCTATTTTAGGTAAGGATGTTGAAGTTGATTTGCCGGAAGGTGGAAAAACTACAATTAAGATGAAAGAATATACAATCAATGGTCAGAAGTTTAATTTACCTAAAAAAGGCTTATTTAAGGATGAGAATGCAAGAACAGATTTCGTAATTAATGTAGTGTATAAGACACCTAAGAATCTGTCTCAAGAACAAAAAGATATCTTGCAAAATTATGTGTCTACTTTGAAATAGGAGAAAAAACAATGTCTATGATTAAACGTGCTACCGGAAGAATTGAACAGTTTACAGATGCAGCGGGTGAGGAAGTACAGGCATCTGAGGTTGAAGAGACCACAGATACCCCTGAGCCTCAGTCTGTTATTGTCAAGGATGTGTTGGAAATTTCGCTTGTATCTGATGTATTGCTTGACCCAGAAGCATCCGATACAGGAGATGATGTAATCGCTAAGGATTGCTAGTATGTCTCAATTATTTACTGCTTTAAAAATTAAACAGATTTTACTTCATGCTGTACAGGAACATCTCATTTTGTTAATCTGCACAGCTTTAATAATATTGTTAGCTCCTCATATTGCAAGAAGATTTACAAGAGAGAGTGATTTTGTATATAAGTCATTATTAATTGTCAAAGCTGTATTGGGCGCTCAATTAGGGTCTAAGGCTGTCATTATAATTGATGCATGGGCGGAAGGTTTGAAATCTTGTGTTGATGGAACTTTTGATGAAAATGACAAAGCAGAATCTTTTCTTAGATTTATCAAGATTGTAGCTAGTAAGAATAATATTGACTTATCAGAATCAGAATTTGAAATTGTTAAAGATCTGATTGTTACAACCCTTGGAATGATTGAAAATAAATCTAGTCGAGATGTTCAAGTTGGAATTATGAAATTTGCAGCTTGATAATTTGTAAGATATAATATCCTCGTGATAGTAATAAACTTATTTAATGAAAGGTGTCAGATAGACTTTAATCTATCTGACCCTCATGTTTTATATAGCTTGCATTCTGCTATCAGGGATGAATTATCTTATTTACAACCTGATGCCGAGTGGAGTCCTAAATATAAACTTGGTCAATGGGATGGAAAGATATCTCTCTATAATAAGAAATTTGGTACTTTCCCAATTGGCTTATTTCCCAAAGTCAAGAATTTATTGCAAAATTTAAATATAGAGTTTGAAATATGCGATAAAAGGCCTGAAATTCAACGAAATTACCCTATTACATGTGATTTTGGTCCTAAGATACTAAGAGACTATCAAATCAAAGCAGGAGATGAGTTTTACAAGCAAAATGGTGGCATCCTTTCTTTAGCCACTGGTGCTGGTAAGACTATGACTTCATGTTACATATTTTCTAAGTTAAAAGTAGCTCCGGTAGTTTTTGTCGTCCCTGCTCTTGAACTTCTTAAACAAACTAAAAAAGAATTTGAAAAATACCTTAGATTAGATGGTGAGCCTGTAAAAGTTGGCATTGCTGGTGATGGTATTTGCGATCTTAACATGGAAGGCATCAATGTTGTAACTTATCAAACAGTTCTTGGTGCTTATGATAAGAAATATTCTGAAAGTCAATCTAAAGTTGTTGATGTAGCCCCTACTGATGGGATTAGAAAATCGACTGCACAAATTGAAGAAGAATACGAAAAAGCTCTTAAAGATTTAAGTATTGCTAAAAGAAGTGCAAATAAACAACTAATTGGATTAGAAAATGAAATTAATATTCTAAGATCTAAATTTGAAGAACTTACTGAAACTTTTAAAGATAATTTAGATAGTAAAAATCAAAGAATATTAAGTAAAGCACAGAAAGATTTGGATCTAAAGTTAAAAGAATATTCAAAAAACAAAGATTCTTTAATTAGGCTTCAAAATAATAACTTCAAAAAGGCAGATGCTGTTTATCAAAAAAGAATGGCCACTTCTGAAGATAAAATGAAGATTAGAGATTTAATTTCTACTTGTCAAGCTTATATTGTTGATGAGGCTCATATTGCTTCTGTTATTATTGAAGAAATTGGTAAGTGTGCTATAAATGCTACAATTCGTGGTGGGCTTTCAGCTACGCCATACAGAACTGACAATCAAGAAATTCGCATTGAAGGCACATTAGGGCAAAAAATCATTGAAGTTTCTCCATCTGATTTAGTAGAAAGAGGGTTTCTTGTTCCACCTAAAATCTTCTTATGCGAAATCAAAGAAATTCATGAAGCTCAAACTTACCAAGAAGCATACGAACTCAACATAATAAAAAATACTGAGAGAAATTATAGAATAAAACAATTTGCAGAAACATTTAAAGATAATGGAAATCCAGTTCTTATTTTAGTTGAGCGAATGGAGCATGGTCATATTTTAGAAGAAATTATCGAAAATGCTGTGTTTGTTCCTGGAGGAGATAAAGGAGAATCAGATCCTTCAGACGAGGAGAAGAATTACCGAAGAAGAATGCTCAATAAAGTGGAAAATAATGAAATTATTCTTATAGCTACTCAATGGGCAAATGTTGGTGTCGATGCTCCCAAAATCACTGCACTTATCTTGGGAGGTAGCAGTAGTTCTCCAATTACTACATACCAACAAGTGGGAAGAGTATTAAGATGCGTAGGGATGAACGCTAAACAATCTGCTGAAAATGGCAAACCACACGCTATCATTGTAGATTTCAAGGTCAATCATAAAAATCTTAAAACTCATTCAAATTTAAGATCTAGAGTTTACAGAAATGAAAGAGCATGGCAATTCTTTCAAATAAAAGCCGAATAAGAAAAAGGAGCTTAATTTTAAGCTCCTTTTTATCTTTATAACTCTATT
>Ga0208800_1000077_pt1 | contig 18375 bp, 16 predicted proteins | sample ColrivemetaGS541_FD_187619 | JGI IMG/M metagenome (GOLD analysis project Ga0208800, IMG submission 187619) | Estuarine microbial communities from the Columbia River estuary - Freshwater metaG S.541 (SPAdes) (version 2) | ecosystem: Environmental > Aquatic > Marine > Intertidal zone > Estuary ...
ACTAGACCTCCGATGGCTGCACCAGGAATGGCACCAACACCTCCAAAGAGTGCTCCGATACTAGCACCAACACCTGCACCAGACGCCGCTGAACTTCCTATGTCTGCGGTCGCAGCTAGTTTCTCATGACCTGATTCTTTAAGTTTATCAGAAGCGTAGTCTAAAGCTAGTCCACCTACTAGTCCACCTACACCACCAGTTAAGCCCTTAGCGATGGAAAGGCCTTTGCCTAGTATGCCAGCGCCTTTAGCTGCTGTACCTGCGGCGCCTTCAGCAATAGTTGCGCCGCTACCCAATAAGTCTACACCAGTTGAGGCGGCAGCACCTAGGACGTCACCTTCAGCTAGAGCACCTGCGCCACCAGCCATCATGCCACCGATACCTAAGATCTTACCAAACTTACCTAGCTTACCACCCTTTTTACTAAGCCATGATCCTGCCGCAGAGGCTGCGTCACCTGCCACTCCTAGAGCTTTTCCTAGTATACCGCCACCTCCACTATCACTAGGTGCGGTTGTCTCTGTCCTATTAGACGTATTAGTTGTGATGAGGCCGCGAGTGTTTTCCTCAATCTTTGAGAGCAGCGTCGTCTGTTCTTTTACAACTGCGAGCTGTTCATTCTTATCTTCTTCAGACAGAGTAGCCACCCTACCAGCCTTGATTGATTCTGCTGCAGCAGCTTTAGGTGCGTCAGCCTGATCGACTGTTGCGATCAACGCTGGAGTCTCACTTAACTTTCTGCTACCAGGCATACGCACTGGAGAGGTATTCTTGTGCTCCGCTTCTTTTCGCCCGTCACCGATCGACTCAGCTGCGAACTGGCCGGCCTTATCAACCTTGGCGTACTCAGTGGTGAGCTTAGCCTTTTCATCGAGCAGTGCACGGCCCTGCTTTGTCTTAGCCATCGTGGCGTCATCTACACCGGTTGATTTCTTAAAGTCTTCGATCTTAGAGTCGACACCTTTGATGTTAGCAGCGGTCTTGCCTGCGATCACGAAGTCTCTATGTAACTCAGGTACAGTCTTCTCGCTGTCGAGAGCCTGCTGCTTCTTGACGAACGCGTTACGTGCTTCACGCTTGCTGATACCAAATAACGTGTCTGTTAGCCCACCTTTCTTGATGGTACCTGATGATACCATGCCGGCTGCAAGACTCTGTGCACCACCCCTGATCATAGCGCCTGGAGACTCACGCATCCCCTTGACTACGTTGCTGACACTACCCTTGACGCTGTTCTTAAAATCACTAAGTTTTTCACCAACAGATTTATATTGTTCAATAGGTTCCGCTACTTTAGCAACAGCATTAGCCTGTTCATCGGTATGGGTGTTGTGTTGAGTTGTGATCGCCTCGATCTGTAACTTTAGAGCCTTCGCGTTGTCGGCCCTCATCAACTTGATCTCTTGTTTTATCTCATCTGCGGTCTTGATTGACCTCTCGCTCATGGGTTGCATTGTCGTTAATGATTCCCTTGCTGCAACACGTGACTCTACGCTGATTTTACTTTGTTCGTGTGCAGTCTTAAGAGCTTCAATCTGAGTTTTCAGCGACTCTTTGCTAACTACCTTAAGTGACTCAATCTTAGACTCTAATGATTTATTACTGGCGTTGCTTGTGTTACTGGCATTACTGGCGTTGCTTGTGTTAGATAACTCAGTCCTAAGAGAATCGACGGTTGACTCTAGATTCTTGATGTTCTCAACGTTCTTTTCGTTGATGATGTTGGTGGTATTAGAGACCTGAAGTTGTTGCGCCTGTGTCTTGGCGTCGACATTAGATAACTGCTCGAGCTTCTCAAGTATCTTAAGTTGTGCAGTAGGATCACCAACCTGTAGCAGACTACGAATGCTGTCAAGGTGTTCAACTGAGGCGCGCTGCAACTGTAGTAGTTGCTGAAAGCTCGTTGGTGAAGCGGTTATGACAGTCATTCGTTATCCCTGTTTTTATACTCGTTGTTTCTGTGCCTCTATCCGAGCCTTCTCTTCCTCGAGGTGCTGGATCAGCAGCGCAGTGTATATCTCGCGCTCGAAGGGAATCATAGACTCGATCTCGGTTAATGAGTATTTATGGTACTGCATTAAGGAGAAGTTCATCTTGTAGTAGTTCATCAAGGTGTCGTGATAGAGGCAGATCAGAAAAAAGAATCGAGGCCTCTGATCATCTTGTCGTGGTCTTTATGACATAACGGACACTTGAACACCACTCGCTGCTCAAGCTTTGGCATGGTATCAAAGAATCGCTGCAGTTTCTTAAACTGTGTCTGTGTCAGATTGTTCACGAAGTCTCGTAGTTCTTCCATAGACTGATCACGAGCGTAGAACATCTCTTCGCTATTGTAGACTGCTTCGATACATAGACAGATGACCTCAAACAGGCCATCGATGTTGTCAGTGTCGATACCCTCCATCCGCTTGATCATGCTGAAGGAGGGATACTTCATGATTACACCTACGTCGTCGAATAGGAGAATCTTCTTGTCATGCCCCTCTGCGATGTCTACGGAGAGTTTGGTCAAATCGATGGAGTATTTAACAGTCGCCAGCGGATCGGTGCAGGTGTCACACTTCAAAACAAGGTCAACTATCTCACCCACTGACTTAGCCCTGAGCTGCGCAAAGATGTACTCAACATCAAAGAGTGCTAGGTCGTCGACGTTGATCTTCTCGGTGATACAGGATGCGATGACGCCCTTAAGCGTATCTAGCATTACGTCTGGATCTTCGCTATGCTGAGCGATGAGCAATGCCTTCTCCTCCTTCACCAAGAACTGTCGATAGGTCACAGACTTCTTAAGTGATGGGATGACGAGCTTGTACTTCGGTGTTGCTGCTGATGGTAGTGCCATTATATTCCTCTTTTCAAGTTTTCAAGCATACGACTTAACTCTGTCGTGTTGCCAACGAATATTGCATTATTAGTCACGTTTGACTGCTCTCCCTTAGGAGACTCTATCTTCTGCTTCTTTGAGTGTAGGTCAAGCAGTTGGTGGTTGATGTCAGCGAGTTGCTTCATTAGGTTGCCAACAACCTCAAATGCACGAGGATGTTCAGATTGCTTAGCAACCTCTAGCGCATGGAACAACGCCTCCTGACCCTGTTCCAGTAGAGAGTGGAGGTTTCTACGACTAACACTATAATCGTCATCGAGGGTGTCATCCTTTGGACGATCCTCGATGACTGTCACCGGCCTACTCTGTATGGTAGTTACATCAAATACTTCACTTAGTTTATCACGAATCTTCATGGTATTACCGTTGTCGTCTAACTCGTACTGGCGCCGCATCTACTGGTGTTGGATCCGGATCTGGCATAGCATCTGGTAATGGAGTCGTAGTCGTAGAAGTAGTAGTGTTACTAGTCCAAGGTGTAGAAGCTGCAGCGGGTGTATATGATGTAGACGCTGAAGTCGAAGGGGTATATGATGATGGAGTATATGATGATGTAGTCGAGGTTGTTGTGTTCATAGGATTAGTGGCAGTGCCATTGATCTTCTCCTGTGTGCGACCATATGCCGCAATGCCTAGTATACCACCCATAGCTAAGTGAAACAGTCCAGCACCTTGAAGTGTTATTGGTGACCATTGACTAGAGATATTACCTTTATCAAGGCCTTGAAGAACACTCCATAGCACAGGGGCTATGATAAAGTCAAATGTACATACACTAAGATACATCATGGCCATCAACGGACGCCATTGCGTCTGCATCCAGTCTTCTTTCTTAACTGGCCTTGTAGGGAGTTTTTTGGTTACCATTTTATATGGACTCTTCTTCTGTATAGTCGATAGGAATGTCAATACCATCATTATAATAACTAGTAGCGTCACCTGTTAATGAATCAGGGACATCATTTCTGCTAAACTCAGCATAGTTACCAGAATTATCAAAGTCTGGATAAACATCACTTCCAGGAACGAATGGCAGACCAGCTTGTTGCAGCAATTCACCATAACCACCACCGGGATCCTTACGCTTGTTTATGTGGTATTTATAATTAAAGGTAACAGTTAGCTTAGCAACATCTTTAGAGTTATAGTCAAGTTGTATAGCACCAACTGATTTAGGATACACTTCACGAAATTCTACCTCGTAGGTATCATTGTCTGCTACGTCCTGCACTGTGATATTCATCTGTGTTGTATAATCATCATAATAACTATTTACTCTAGTGTTTGGATTAACTATAGTATCCATCCAATCATTAAAGAAACTCAATACGCTCATCTTTCTATCAACATAGAACGTCAATGCGATAGGTTCAAAGTTTCGTTCGTATACTACTTCACGATTCTCACCGAAAGATCTTACCGGAGTAGAAGCGTATGCCATTCCAGGTAGAGCAGCTTGTTCACAGTAAAGTTGTATCAATCTAGCATCACTACCACCTAATGCGGCCGGACTTGCTATGTTTACTAAGAACCGGTTCGTTCTACTTAAGCCTTCACCCTTTATTTGGCTGATGAAGTCATATAGTGATGGACTAGCCATTAGGTGCCTCCTGTGGTCTTCCAGACCTGTGTAGTCGTAGCCTTAGCGAAGCTTTCGACTGGTAACATCATCGCTGTTGTCCAGTCAGCAGGCTCTATGATCTTGAGTTGAGTTACGATGTGTTCACTTAGGTAATGCTTAACACAATGTTTAGCAAGACCAAACTTCGCAATGCCCTGCAACATGCTATAGGAATACCTGAGTCGAGTCTTCTCTTCGATTCCCTTAGTCGTTTTGAATCGCATGAGGTTTTCAAGTACACCAATCCTGAGCTTATATGATAGGTAGTGCATGTTGAGACCAAGGAACCCATTCTCAGTCTTTTCAAAGGGAAACACTAGAGGAAACCTGTCGTAATGGGGTAGTGTTTCTTTGTACTTAGGGTCATAGAAGAACATGTATAGGTTACCTGGTTGTATCTTTGAAACAACTCGACCAGAGTTCTTATAGACTTTATTTGTTGTTACACCTTGCTTACGAAGCAGCAGCGCCTGTTGCTGAAACCAGACTCGTGACTTAGCGACGATAGTCTGATCGTATTTGTACTGTTCGAAGACGTTTAAGAAGTTCATTTTATCCCTAGGTGATACTCTGTCAACACCACAAAATCCCATCCTCTATCTTTAGCATAATTTGTAGCGGCTTTCCACTTAGCGTCATTCACGCCCCAAGTCATCACCTCGGTGATATAGCGCTTGGTCTTTCGTGATGGAGGTACTGGCGGCCGAGTTTGTTGGTCTGGTTTTATTTCTACTAAATAGGTTTTAAGTGTACCTGATTTATCCCGCACTTGAATCTTGAAGTCTATGAAGTACCGATGTGCTCTATTGTCAACTGGTGATATGTAGGGTACAACAGTCTCCTCTGAGTTCCACTTAAGCACAGACGAATTAGTATCGCACCATATAGCAAACTTAGTCTCCCAGCTTGACCGCATGATGATGTTCGTTGGATCACCAACGTATTTATGTGTGTTGATGGGAGTGTACTTGCGTTTGTGAAACATAGATAAATATAAAGAATATACAACTATTTATAGGATGTAAAGCATGGAACCTGACAGCATCGCAGAACCCGGCATAGGACCTACTACAGCTGTGCCTGAGAGCGGTTATTCGGGTAAGAGTTTTGACACCACTGGATCAAAGTACGACGTCAGCAATCATTCCTATCCCTCTGATCTTATGGGAAATCTTACGGAGTATGGCAACAACTATGTGATCTTCTACATCAACGTCAATGACGCAGCTAAGATGGTAGAGAATAATCAAGCCGGTACAGTTGACATCGACGCGTCTGAGCGTGATAAGAGCACGTTAAGCAGTCAAAACATTAGTGGTCTTTCTGTAGCTAGTACAGCAATTGCTATAGGTGCTGCTACTGGGGCTGCAGCAAACTCAAATAGTACAGAGAAAAATGCAACTATAAAAGGTGCGCTGAAAGGTGGTGCGGTAGCTGGTGCATCAATTGCCAACTTAAATTTACAGACTGGTGCTACTTTTCAACGTAGTCAAAAAAGACTTAAGACCGCTATAGCATTAAACGTTCCTAATCAACTATCTATTAGATATAGTGCTGATTGGAACAGTACTGACACATTTGCATTTCAAGCCGCATTAGCAGTGCCTAATGCTATCGGTCGAGCAACAGAAGATAAGTTGCGTTCACTTCCAGAAACCGCTAGCATTGCTTCGGCTATAGCAGGCGTTATTGGAGGTGCTGCTTTACAAGCCGTAACTGGGTTGGCACCTAATCCAATGAAGGAGCAAATATTTAATGGTGTTGACTTCAGGTCATTCACGATGGAGTATATGTTTGCTCCTAGGAATGAGGCTGAAGCACAAAACGTTTTAGGGATCATCAAAGCGTTTAAGTATCACATGCTGCCTGAGTACAAGGGCGGGGGCAACTTTTTGTTCCTCTATCCGTCTGAGTTTGACATCACATACTTTAATGGTGGCAGGGAAAACTTAAACATTCATCGTCATACCTCCTGTGTATTGACTGAAATGAACGTTAACTATACACCTCAGGGTATGTTCAATACGTTTAGGAATGGTATGCCTACACAGATAGGCATCAATATGACGTTTAAGGAATTGGCTATCGTTACAAAAGAATCTGTTACAAGGGGTATGTAATGTACTTTAGTAATTTTCCAACAGTCGTACATGACTTTGACTTACCAAACGGAAAAGATTATCGATTAATTGCCGACATTACTCGTAATGTGCGATTCCGAAAAGCTATCTTAGATAACATTACGCTCTATGACTACTATGATATAGCAGAGGGTGAGACGCCCGAGATCATCTCTGAAAAGATCTATGGTACACCCTACTATCATTGGATTATCATGTTGGCTAATCAGCGATATGATTACATAGAAGATTTTCCGCTAGCACAGTTTGAACTTGAGTCTAAGATAGCAGCGTTGTATTCATCAGGCGAAGATACACATCATTTCTTGTACAATGGTGCTACCTCAGAAGGCATCGTAAAGATTGGTTTTTCTGCTATAACAGGATCAGCTGCAACATTGCTAGCAGTTATTAATGTTGGTGACATCTTAAAGAACAACGTTAATGGTTATACAGCTCGTGTTGATTCAGTAGACGTATCAACATTAACGATAACTTGTAGAATGAGGTTGGGTAACTTTAATACAGATGCATCAGTATCTGTATTAAGATCTGTTGCACCTGATCAAACTAAACCTACGATTAGGAATATAGTTAATATAAGTGCTCTGAATCCTGGCATCTTAATTGTCTCATCATTCGCATTAACACCGTTATATAGCGCAGTATCTAATGCGCAATATGAATACACTCAAAATGAAGCAAAACGCAAAATAAAAATCATTGATCCACAATTGGTTGCGACTATACTAAAAGAATTTAATGGTATGCTATGAGTACTGCTGATACTTCAACTGAATCTCTTAATTTTGCAGGAGAAATAGTTCTTCGAAAGATAGAACTATTATCCTCTGCTAATTTCAAATTAGACATTAGAGATCAAATACTAAGTATCGAGGTATATGAAGACATCTTTTCGCCATTTATTACAATGGCGGTGACGCTCCGTGAATCACTCGATTTTATTAATGTTCTACCAATACGTGGCGAAGAGATAATCACCATAGAATTAGCCACACCAACATTTAATAAACCAAATACTACGATAAGTGGTAAATTTTATGTTTATAAATTAGCTGATCGTGAATTGATTACAGATCGCAACTCTGTTTATACATTATATTGTGTATCATATGAAGCATTAACAGACTTAAACGTTAAGTTATCTAAGGCAAACAAAGGTAATATTGCAGAGATTGCTGCATCACTGCTTGGTAAAGATGGATTAAACACCGAAAAGAATATTAACATTGAGCCTACACAGAATACAACAAAGTATATCTCTAATTTTTGGTCTCCAATAAAGAACTTAAATTATATAGCAGCTACTGCAATTAATAAGAATGATAATCCTACATATCTGTTCTTTGAAAACAGAGAAGGATTTAACTTTGTATCTCTTGATCTATTATATGATTTACCAGTGTATCAAACGTTTACTGATAGCAGTTATGTCCGTGATACACTGCCTGATGGTAAGTCTATTAGAAATATACAGAAGGAATATCAACAGATCATAGAGATCAAGGTGCGTACTAACTTTGACATCCTTAAGAATATTAACGCCGGTACCTATGCGTCTAGGATATACTCTTATGATATGCTTCGAAAGAAATACTACGTTAAAGACTATGTAGCGTATGATGAATTTGGTGAGATCAATCATCTCAACGACTTCTCTATAAACTCAGATCAATTACCAACAAAACCTGTTAATTTTATTTACAATAATGTTAGACACTTCTCGGTGTTCAATGGGTTTAATGATGTTTCAAACACAGAGACTATGCAAGCTCGAGCTTCTGCTATTCAGTTGTTGAAAAGCAATATGATAGAGATAAGAGTTAATGGTAGGACTGACTACACTGTAGGTCAGAAAGTTTATATTGAGGTTCCTAAACCTGCTCCTATAAATGAAAATGATACGGCTGATCTTAATAATGCTACAGGCATGATTGATAGTATGCTCTCAGGCAATTATCTGATCACCGCAATAAATAACATCATTAATCGCGAAAATCATACTGCGATCCTTGAGTTGTGCAAAGATTCTTCAGTGGAATAAACAATGATATATACAGGTTGTGTAGAATCTCGCAGTGACCCCTTAAAGCTTGGTCGCTGTCAAGTTAGAATAATTGGTCTACATACTCACGATAAGACAGTACTGCCTACTGAAGATTTGCCCTGGGCTTTGCCTATGCAGTCGATCACCTCGGCCGCGATGAGTGGTATTGGATCAACTCCGCTTGGTTTAGTAGAAGGCACTTGGGTTCTAGTTGTCTTTCAGGATGAAGACAATCAGTATCCAATCATGATTGGATCAATTGGTGGGATTGAGCAGACTATGGTTGCTCCAACATCCGACAACTCTGCACTTCAACTTAATGTTGATGGTGATGTCACTGACACCAATGCACAATCTGGTAACACTGTAGATGGAAGCGGTAGCGTACTAACAAGTTCTGATGGTACACCAGTTGTATCAAGTGATGGTACACCAGTAACAACAGGTACTGCTACCACTAACCCTACTCCTGCGCCTGATCCTAAACCCACTAGTCCAACCATTACGACTGGAACAGTGCCTCCAGCAAGCGCGAAGGCTGGCATCGATGCACTCAATGCTGCGATGGATGCAGTTGGTTTCACGGGGAAATATGGTCGTGCAACTATACTTGGTATCGCAGGAGGCGAGTGCGCTTGGGTGCCAAAGCCTGAAGGTTACAGTTACTCAGCTGAATCACTGCCTAAGATTTTTGCAAAGACGTTTTCTAATAAACCTGATCTAATCGCACAGTACGCTCGATGGAAGGGAACTCGCGAGACATTCTTCAACTTTGTTTACGCTCCTGCAAATAATGGTGGATCACTAGGTAACACACAACCAACAGATGGAGGTAAGTACTACGGCCGAGGGTTTATTCAGTTGACTGGGCGCGCTAACTACACGAAGTACGGTAAGTTAGCGGGCATTGATCTGGTGTCTCAGCCAGACTTATTGAATGACGACTATGCTCAGTCTGCTAGGGTTGCTGTAGCATACTTCAAAGATCGAGTAAAGACGTCTGATTCAGATCCAAGTTATTTTCAAGCCGGCTTAAAAGCAATTGGTGGCGCTCAAAGTGGATGGCCAAAGAAGGAATCATTCTACCAGTATTTCCTTGGTGATCCTACACCTCCGCCTCAGCAGACTGACAAGAGTTCTAGTCCTGGTGAAGAAGCACAATCAGTACCCGTAGCCGAGAACGGATTACCCGCGGATAGGCAACAAAACTTAGTCATGGGTTTCGTTGATCCTAATATGAAGTATCCGCTTCGTGCTTACATTGGTGAACCCGATACCAATAGACTCGCGCGCGGTAAGATTGAAGGCACCATCGTAGAATTCAAGGATCAAAAGCTACTTGACAATGTCATGACCGGAGGCGGTGTGACTTGGAAGCAACCTGCTATTCCCTACAATGGTAAGTATCCCTACAATAAGGTGATGGAGACTGAGTCTGGCCACATCATGGAGTTTGATGATACGCCTGAAAACGAGCGGGTGCACATCTATCATCGTAAGGGAACATACACCGAGATAGACGCCAATGGTACACAGGTCAATCGTATAGTTGGCGATGGGTATGTCATCACCGAACATAATGGTTACGTTTACATTGGTGGCGATTGTAACGTAACCATCAATGGCACAGCACGTGTGCTAGTAAACGCAGATGCGGTGATTGACGTGATAGGTGACACCACACTTACGGTTGGCGGTAACATATCTGCAGCTGCTGCTGGAAGCATATCTTTGAATGCTGGCACTGACCTAAAGATAAAGGCCAATAACATTTTAATAGAGTCTGTGGCAGACGTTAATGTAACTGCAGGAGGCACGAATAAGTTGACGTCTTCAGGCAACTTTGAAGTCAACGCAGGTGGCAATGCCAACATCGAAGGTTCAATAGTTAACCTAGCGAATGGCGCCGCTTCTGCTGCGCCTTCTGGTTTAGGTAGTCCTCCTAAAGCTGGCACTAAGAACACACAGTCGTTTAAGCAACTTCAACCACCCCCACGTAACATAGAAGCTGATCTTGGATATGAGACACCTGATGAGAATAAAACTCCTGGTGCTACAGCATATCATGAAGAAAGACCTGTCTCTGAAACACCCCCTACTACAGCAGAGTCTGCACCAGCTCCTGTAAATGCTGCGACATCCACTGACTCGGATTGCGGCATCATTCATGGTATGGCTTCATTCCCCGATTCATTCGTGCTATACACCGATAAGACTGGTTATAACTGGACTGTTGGTAAGGTCTTGAATAACAACAAACTTACACCTGGCACTTATAGTACAGGTCCTGGCCGTGGTACAAAGGCCATGACTAGTCAAGACATAGTGTGTAATCTTAAGGCTTTGTGTGTTAACATTCTTGGTCCTATCAATGAAGCTATCGGCACAGTTGGTAAGGCTTGGACAATGACGTCATGCTATAGATCATACGTACCTTCTGGTGGTTCTGCGACTAGTCAACACTTAAGTGGATGCGCGGTTGACATATCACCTGCAGGTAACTATGGTTACAAAGCGAACTACGATTGGGCCGTTAAACTTGCAGCGATACTTCCCTTTGACCAACTGCTACTTGAGTATAGAGATGCAGACAAAGGACATCCTAAACGCTATCAATGGATTCATATCTCTTACAACAACTATGGTGCAGGCAAAAAAGAACTGATGACGTTCTTAAACGATAAGACATATAAGAAGAATGAACTAGTGTTGCTGGGTGAAGTGTGACCGTCACTGTATCACTTATTAATCCAGTTGGATTTCCTGGTCTTGGCGATGAGGAGTTAACTGGTGCCGAGCTTAGAATACCTGGATTCTATGAAGGGTCTACGTTTTCCATTCAGATACAATACGTCTATGACGATGGCGTGAATATTGGTGCACCATCTACGGTAACGGTGACTTCCTATACGATCAATGGTGTTAATGGTCCTCCTCTAACTTCAGCCACAACAAGCACGCTTCAAATGAATGGTGGTTCAAGTAGTGTCTTTACTGATAACTACTATGCCTTCCTTATAGACGATAGAGGAACTATCCAACAACTGCCTGAGAACACCACGACTCCATACGTTGGACTAATCGAATGGCACCCTCCAACTATAAAGACCTTTGAATTGAGTCATGTTATAACAACGAGCATTACCAATAGCTTCACTACAGTTATAAATACAACAACGATAGCTCAGACTGTGAACTGGCAACTTGGTACTGCGTTAACGTCATTCAGAACCTTATTAGCTAAGGGGAGCGTGTAATGCCAGCTGTAGCTAGAAAAAGCGGGACTGACAGGGTATTCTCTCCACATGGCGAGAACCCAAAGACTAAACCAAAATATAAGATGCCTTCAACACAATTTACCAATGAGGGTTCAAGTCGAGTGTTGATTGGAGGCATTGGTGCTGTAAGGCAGGGTGATCCAATGACTGATCACTTTATGGTTGGTGGTTTACTTCATAGTGCAGTAGCACCAACACCTCCAAAACTAGACACTGGTTCTAGTCGTGTATTTGTTGAAGGCAAGGGTTTAGGTAGAATAGGAGATGCATATGGTGGTGACCATCCCATCATATCTGGTTCATCACGCGTCTTTAGTGGGTGATAAATAAGATATGGCAAAAAACACTAGAAACTTCTCTGACATAGACTTAACGTTTATAGCTAATCCAGTTACGGGTGACCTCTCTAAGAAGTACGACGAAAACGCAGTAAAGCAGTCGATTAAGAACTTAGTAATGACACGAAACTATGAGAGGCCGTTTAATAGTTCAATCGGTTCTCAGATATATAACGTCTTGTTCGAGCCTATATCAAACATCACACCGAATCTAGTTAAACAGATTATCCAGAACACAATCAATACGTTTGAGCCAAGGGCTAAGTTAATAGACATTTCTGTTCTACTCACACCGGACAGTAATAGTTTATATGTCACAATCGTGTTTGCGATCATTAATACAGTGACACCTATAACTATGAGTCTTACTTTAGAAAGAACACGCTGATGTCAACGAATAAAATAAAAATATCAGACTTAGATTTTGATCAGATAAAGGCAAACCTAAAAACTTTTCTTACTGCTCAGTCAGAATATACAGACTATGACTTCGAAGGCTCAGGTTTAAGCGTACTATTAGACGTATTGGCGTACAATACACATTACAATGCTATGTACACCAACCTAGCATTCAATGAAATGTTCCTTGACTCAGCGAGCAAGCGGAATAGTGTTGTGTCCATAGCTAATAACTTTGGTTATCTCCCTGTGTCTAGGCATGCATCAAGAGCTACGATTAAACTGGTTGTGCCAAAGGGTACGTCAACTAATTTATCACTAGTGCTACCTAAATACAGTGCCTTTAGTTCTACGATCAATGGAATTAAATATAACTTCTATAATATTATAGAAGCTTCTGGAGGAATAGTTGGCACTAATTTTGAAATACCAAACATTGAACTAGTTGAAGGCACGCCTGTAACGGAAAAGTTCACGATATTTCAGTCGAGTGATAGTATGATGATGCTTAATAATACAAACATCGATACCAGCACTCTTAAAGTTACTGTTCAAGATGTAGCAGAATCATTTACTTCCACCATGTATTCCTTTGTTGATAACATGATAACACTCACCAACACCAGCAAGGTGTACTTTGTCAAGGAGACTGAAGACTCTAAGTATAAAGTGTATTTTGGTAAAAATAATCTAGGATACGAGCCTGGCATTGGTTCAGTTGTTACTGTTGAGTATATGATCACAAGCGGTAGTGCCGCTAATGGCATAAAACTATTCTCCTATGATGGCACAACTTTAGCATCTGGCATTGGTACACCAATTATCACTCTGCCAACTACTTCAATTGGTGGTAAAGACATTGAATCCAATGATGAGATTAAGTATAACGTTTCACATAAGTTTAGGACACAAGATCGAGCAGTCACAGCAGACGACTATGTTAGTATCATTAAGTCTGACTATGGCTCGGTAGATGCCATTACATGTTGGGGTGGTGAGACAGCTAATCCTCCTGTATATGGCAAAGTTTATATTGCTATTAAACCTACAAACGCGTATGTATTAACTGCAACTCAACGTACGTACATAAGAGATACTATATTAAAACCAAAAGCTGTAATCGGCATTTATCCAGAACTGGTCGACCCAGAGTACATCATTGTACAACTAAATGTGAAGTTTTACTACAATGCGAATATGACTAATAAGTCATCGACTCAACTTGAAACTCTTGTGCGCCAATCGATTGCTGACTATAATACAAGTAACTTACTTAAGTTTGGTGGAGCACTTCGTCAATCGCGATTAAGCCGAAGTATTGATGATACTGATATCAGTATTACTAATAGTGTAATATCAATGCATTTACGAAAAATTGTAACAGTTGTTTATAATACAACAGCACAATATGTAGTAACATTTAATAACCCAATTCCTCAAGCAGGATTTGGTGAAGAATATATTATGTCAACAGGGTTTTACATAACATTAGACGCAGATCGTAAGACTTACTATATCGATGATGATGGATTGGGGTCTTTAAGATTATTTTATTATAATGATACTACTCAAGCAAAAGTAATTGTTAATGCTGAATTTGGCAGTGTTGATTATACTAGTGGTTTAATTATAGTTTATAGTGCTTTTATAACAGGTTTAGTAGGTTCAGATCTAGAATTCATTGTCACACATAGAAATGAAAATGTATTAGCTAAATACAATCAGATAGTTGATATTCGTTCGGATACCGACAATATCATAATTACTGCTATCCAAGAAAACACACAAATGTAATGTCAAAAACGCCAATTTCTACTGTAGTTAGTCGTCAAATCCCGGCATATATACGGGATGAATATGGCGCGTTCGTTGATTTTATAAAAGCTTACTATCAATTCATTGAAGAAACACAACCTAACTATAAAGATCTAGAGTCACTTCATTCTATTGAAGACACACTTGATGTTTTTGTTGTTCAATTTAAGAAAGAACTATCAGCGCTCTTTCCAACACATCAACTTGCTGATGAAAGATTCGTTTTACAACGATTACGTGAATTCTTTAAGACTCGTGGTTCAGAAGAATCTTATAAGTTTATATTTCGTGCCTTCTTTAATGAAGATGTTACGATCACCCATCCATCTGAGAATATTCTTAAAACTTCAGATGGTAACTGGGAACAATCTAATTTTATTACGGTTGAACAAACTGTAGAATTAGTTGCAAACAAGACTATTACACAGTTATCGATAACTAATAATTATGGTAATTATGTTGTAGATATTATTGATATAATTGATATTGGCATCGATGGTTTAGTTAAGAGATTTTATTATGATAGTAACATTAAATTAACACTTGTCAAAGGTGATATAGTAAAAGCTTTTGGTGTTAATGCGCTTGGCGAACCTATTTTAATATATAGTGGCATCATAAAACTATCGCCAGCTAGACTTAAAATAGTATTACCTGGAACTGATTATAGTAGAGGCCAAGTAATTAATATTGGCACAGATAGTGTTACATTAAACACAAAAAAGACAATTGCACGAGTTTTAGATACTACATCAATAGGTAGCGTTTTAACGTTAGAAATAATTGAGCATGGTTATCCACACATTGAAAATGAAACATTTCAGCGATCACCATTCACATTTGTTCCAGCATCTTCAATAACTAGAACAGTAACTTCATCATCACCATTAACTTATAATTATATAATTAATGCGGCTGAAAGTATCGCAACTGGTGATAATGTTGTAGGTATTACAAATTCATTAAGCAGTGGTACGGGTTACGCATTAGAATCATATTTTATAACTGCAGATTTTTATAGTGGCGCTACGGTAATTGCAACGTCAACTGAACCAATAACTACATCATCATCAACTAATATTATATTACCAGTAGAGTATCTAGCTTGGCTAGATTCATTATTAGTATTAACATATGAGTTTGATGTTATTGGTAAGACTAAAGGCCGATATACATCAGACGCGGGACAGATTTCTAATCAACAGATGAGAATTCAGGATAGTTATTATTATCAACTGTTCTCATACTTAATTGAAACAAAACAAGATAGATCTAACTTTAAAGATATTTTAACGACAGTTCATCCAGCTGGATTAAAATTATTTTCGCAAATCTTAAAAGAAGTAGACACTCAATTCGCTGTTCAAATAGTTAGTACTAAAAGTATTGATACTAAATATATCATTGATAATATCTTTAGTAATGATGCATTTATTAATGGATTAACCAAAAAATTTACAGAGAGTCCTTCTACTGCCAGTGAGCAAATAACTAGTAAGCTTATTACTAAGTTAAGGACAGATTCACTTACTCCTAGTGAATCAATAACTAGTAAAACCGCGGTTAAGTTATTACTAGATGGTATTACCGCAACTGATCCTAAGATACTTAATATAAATAAAACATTAGCTGTCGAAAGTATTACGGCAACTGATCCTAAAATTCTTGCTCTAACTAAAACATTAGCTGTCGAGAGCGTCACTGCTAGTTCAAGCAACACAACCACAGTAGCATATCTAGGTTATTCTACTGATTACTTTGCCGAGAATTACTCTGCAATAGTAACAACATTAACAATAGGACAATAATCATGATCAATGATAAAATTAAACCAAACGGTGAACTAAACATAGTTCTTCGCGATCAATTTGGAAATATTAAAGAACAACGCACTGTTCCTAATGCAATTACCACTTTAGGTAAAAGTCTAATTGCACAACGTATAATGGTAACTACAACTGCAGTAGCTCCAACACATATGGCATTAGGTACTGGTTCTGGTACCGTTGGTGGTACTCAACAAACACTGTTTACTGAAGCTGCTAGCACTAGAGTAAACGGAGCATTAAGTTCTACAATGGGAACTGGTGCCGATGTTAATAAAATTACTTATAGTAATACATTTGCAGGTGGTGTAGGTACGGCAGCGCTTACAGAAGCTGGAATTTTTACTGCACAATCTGGCGGCATCTTGTTATGTCATACCACATTTAATGCTGTAAATAAAGACGCAAATGATACGCTTACCATTAATTGGACCATCACAATTAGCTAAAGTCTAACATGCCTAGCCTTATTCGATCAGAATTTCATACAGAATTAGCATCTTTGATGCTAAATGACATCTATTACCAGAGATCTAATTACTACTATGGTCTTGGGAAGATCGAACCGTGGGGCGGGGGCGACTTAGTAATACCATTATCATTTACGGGTTTTATATCTGGAACTACATTAACTGTAACCGCGGTTGGTGTAGGTACAATTACGGCTAATACGTATATTACAGGTATAGGTATAACTGAAAATACATTTATTACTGCAGTTGGTACCGGTACTGGTAATGTTGGTACTTACATAGTTAATAATAGTCAGAGTGTTGCATCAACTACTATTACATCAGCTACATCTGTTGATTCTTCTAAAGAAGATACTGATATTAGAAATAATATTCTTTATCTAAAGAAGATCGTTGGTAATGATGTATCACTAGTAACTACACGCTATAACTGGGTAACTGGCACCACGTATCCATTCTGGGATCACACTGTGGTGATGCGTGGCCGAAATTTTTATGTTGTAACTTCTGATAATAATGTTTATAAATGCTTAGATAACGCAAATGTGGCGTCAATAGATAAACCAACTGGCAACGCATACTATCCATTTAGAACCAGCGATGGTTATCTATGGAAGTATATGTATAATATACCATCTTTCAAAAGTTATAAATTTTCATCTCTAGTTAATATACCGGTACAGCAAGCACTTACTGATAGTTTTTATAATAATGGTTCCATAGAATCAATTGCCGTCGTTAATTCTGGTTCAGGTTATAGTGGTGTGCAAAATACAACAATCACTGTTTCTGGTGGTACTACTACTGGTAGCGGCGCCAGTGCAACAAAAACATTAACTGGAACTGGTGGTATTGCAAGCGTAACATCTACTAACACTGGTACAATACTTCTTACGTCTAATACAGTAACTATTGCAGATACATCTCAAACTGCTAGTGATGCAACATATACATTTGTTTCTCCGCCTGGTTCATTCAATGAAACTACACCTGGTACGTTTACATTTAATACTACTAAAGTAACGGCCGGTACAACTCTATTTTATAAAATTAATCATGTTACAACAAGTGATGCAGATTTCGTTGCATCTTCTGGATCTGTTGTTATAACTGGATCTGCGATTTCTGGCACCGGATCATTTACTATTACTCCTACTGCAGATAATTTAACAGAAGGAAGTCAAACTTTTACTGTAAGTATTAGGACTGGATCTACCACAGGTCCAATTGTAGCTACATCTACATCAGTTACACTTATAGATACATCACTAACTCCAACATTAGTATATTCAATTGCGCAATCAACTGATGAAGGTAGCAGTGGCTTATTCAGTATCAACACAGTTGGCATTGCTAATGGTACGACTCTATATTGGGCAGTTAATAACATTAGTACTTCTAATGCTGATTTTTCTTCGCCATCCGGATCATTTACCATAACTAATAATGCTGGATCTTTTACAGTAACACTAGCATCTGATCTTACAACAGAAGGTCCTGAAACTTTTACAATTAGTGTTAGAACTGGATCTGTTACTGGTACAATTGTA
>Ga0208800_1000080_pt1 | contig 18315 bp, 14 predicted proteins | sample ColrivemetaGS541_FD_187619 | JGI IMG/M metagenome (GOLD analysis project Ga0208800, IMG submission 187619) | Estuarine microbial communities from the Columbia River estuary - Freshwater metaG S.541 (SPAdes) (version 2) | ecosystem: Environmental > Aquatic > Marine > Intertidal zone > Estuary ...
AAATGTATATTTTTACTCATCTGTATACTAAATGTATAAAATAAAAAATATTAATTCTAAATCCGAATAAAAATTAAATCAGTTTTTATTCGTGAGCAATTTAATTTAAATTATAAAATGGATTTTGGTTTAATTGATTTTTAGCTAAACCAGCATCTATACGGGTGTTTTCAACTTCACTATATTTATGATATATTGCCCGTTGAGAACCAATAACTTCTTTTGACGGAATAACATTTAGGAAATTAATGTTTTCAACTCTATCTTTAGATTTTTCCTTTAATAACATATTTGGTGTAGATTTAATTTCACCAACTGAACCTGTACCACCAGAAATAGAACCCAGAGTTGATTTACGACCACTTGGTCGAGCACCTTTTAATAATGTTTCCTTCTTTTCCGTTATTTCTGCATTGTGATATTGTGTTCTATTTTCAGCATTTGATGTATGACGTTTACCAGTTCCACGATAATTTTGTACATGCACAGCGTTTCTGACTTTTTCAGGATTTTCAAATGTAGAACGTACCATATTATTCTTATTTGATGAATTAGCACCACCTGAATATGAATTATTAGATGTCATTTCTTTATTTGTCGTTTTTGCTCTATATTTAGCTACATTATAGCCAACTTGATCTTTTTTATTAGCTTGTCCCTTATAATTTGTATTAATAAGACTCTCCTTATTAGTTGTTTTTAACGAATAATCAGTCATTCCTGTATTATCATTCTTATTAATAAATCTTCTAATATTACCAGAATTATCACGTTTTTCAAGTAAGGTTTCTTTAATAGTTGATTTGGCTTGGTCTTGTAAAGCTATACGTTGGCCTGAATTACTTTGGTTAACATTTAATGCTTGATATTCTTTTGTTGTATCTCTCTCTAATTCAGGTAAATTATAACTTTTCTTACCATAATCATTTACACTTGGAATTTGACTACCAATATTTCTTTCTGTATCAGAACGCAATTGATTACGTTTAGGCGCTTGGAACACCGAAGAAAAATCTAATTTATCTGTATTATCAACGTTTTTTAATCTAGGACCTGATGCTAATGATTCTTTGGCAACCTTTCCACCATAATATTCAATATTTTGATCTTGGCGAGAAGTTAAAGTTAAATTTTCATAATTATCTTTAGAACGATTAGCAATGACTGCACCTGTGCTTGTAAATAATCTTTCCGAACCTAAAGTATAATGTGTTTCAGGTCTGTTTTTAACTACTGGTGTAGTTGCTGCTCTAACAGAACCCATTTGACCAGCTGTAGTTCTACCCTCGTAACTAACTTGTTGTTTGTTAGCTACACGTAATTGATCGATTGATGGATTAAAATTTTTACTTAAAGGATTAGTAGTTGTTCCTGCAATTGGTGCAGAAATACGTTCTTCATAAAATGGTTTTTCACCTTGCCTAAATGCTGAAGCAATAAATCTTGATTTATCTATATTATCAGTTAATAATGGTGTTCCTGTAATATCTTGTTTAACTACTTCAAATTGTGGTGCTACTTCTTGTTTATGAATAAATGTAGAAGTATTACCTGTAAAATTATCTAATGTAGAAACATTTGTAAATGTCTCAATATTTTGTTTTATATTACTTCCAAAGAAAGGAACCATATTAGAATGGTCACGTTGAATTGGTTTACCAGTTAGTAAACTTACACTCTCATTAGTTAGTGACCCTTTACCAAAATTAGAAAATACTTGCTGGTCATCTGATTGAGTAAGTGTAGATGGATTAAACATTGGTCGGTCTTGCAGTTTTCGTGTTTGAATCTTAAACATATCATTACGCCTATTGTCATCATCTATCTTTGCCAAATTTTCAGATGACGACTCCTTAAATTTAACATTTAAAATAGTATCATTTCCTATAGAACTGTAGGAATTATAAATAGGAGGTAGTATACCGCTAAATGCTGGTTTCTCAGCATCTTTATAATTTTGTAAAGAACGCTGTAAGACTTCATTATTAGACGCTGATACTTTATCTGAATTATAAATATTTAAAGAATTTGGTTTTTCAAGTTCTGACATTTTAGTAATTTCAGGGTCATTTTGAGTTAAATTTCGAACATTTTCTTGTGCACGAGGCGTTTTATCTTGAAAATAATAACCTACAGCGGTTATTAATCCAACTAATGCTATTGTTTCCATATTATAATATTACAATATAAAAAATATTTTAATTTGCCTTAATTTAATTATTAGATAAATATATAAAATATCAATTAATACAATTTCTATATATATAAAATATAAAACACATACAAATATATAGAAGGTGACTTAAACTCAAGAACAATAGTAAGAAACAGTCTCTGCGGTAGGAGTCACATTGGGTTTGCATCTTCACTTGGTGTAGACTTATCGAGTACCCAGCCTACTAACGATAGTTTAAGTGTAATTCCATTCGATTATATAAATAAAGTTAAGGACCCGAAGGCCCTAATTTTTTTTTTTTTTTGATTTTAAGTTTTTATATTTGGACAATTTTTTTATATATCATTCTATATCTATAGGAATGCGTACTGTTCAATTAATCCATCCAATCAATGTCTTGATAATATTCTTATCAAGTGAATTAACCTTTTTAGTCACTTCTTCAAGTGTGATAATAGTTCCTTGCTTCTTATATTGACCATGTAGTTGTTTCAATGTTCTATATAATTTATGGGTGTCTTCAACAGTAACACTATGTTTAATATGACTCTGATAGTACAAGTTATGAACTTCCTTGTATAATTTAGTCATGCAATGCTTAATCATTGCAAAAGTCATTTTATATTCAGGATAATTAGCCTCTAATATTTGAAGTTTATCTGAATCACCAAGTAGTTCAAGATAACGCATTCTAATCAATGGAACATTACCACGAACTTCCTTAATTTGAGTATAATGATTAAAATCATATTGGTATAACTTCCATGAATTATTAGATGTATCCAGAAACTTTAGAATAACACCTCTCTTATCTGGCAAATAATAATCATCAAGTGGATAATGAATAACAGATATATCAATATTCTTCGTTCTACGAATACAACGTTTTGGGTCTTCATTGTAAAAGTAATTTGTAAAATCTTCTTGCTTTGTTTCATTATTAATACATCCAATATAAATTAGATTGTTATACTTATGATTAACAACAATACGATTCTCCTTATGAATCAAAATAAACATATACGTATTTGTTTTATCTAGATTTTCTACGTCATAATTTGATGTATTAAAAATCTCCCAAAACATATCATTAAAGGTTTTTTCTGAACTCCAATAACTTTTACGTGCATCAATGCATCTCGTTGTTGCAGTGTACCATGTGCCATTATAATTATAAAGACGAATAACAGTACCATCTTCACAATATTCCATTCTAAAACGTGAATGCGTTGATTTCAAATCCTCAATTTGATTGACTTGAGACTCCTTGTTAATATTAACAAACTTATTCTGAGACATACAAACAACCTTATTTGTTTCCTTTTCAAGAATAAGCCCGTTACATTCCAATTGCAATGGAGACAATTCAGAAGTATCACGTTGAGCTACAAGTAGATACAGATTATTAAAAGGTTCTTCATTCGATTCACGCACTTGAATACCTGATTCAATTGCAATCTCCTTAATTTTATCAAAAGAGTCTGCAGTGTTGATTAAATTTTCAATATTATTAATTGAAATAATAGTAGTAAGCTTGTTTGAGTTAATTTGAGTCATGATGAATTAATTAAGATGTTATAATTATTGCAAATATAGCATTTTTTTCATTTTTTTTTTAGTAAAACTTATATGCATATTATAATGCAGATGGAACCCCAAACACTAATTTGGATATGTCTTATTATAATCGCACCAATTTACCAAAACATTTGAATTTAAATCTAAATGAAAGATTTTATTGAAAGAATGTAGCGGTTGTAAAAGCTTATGGTTTAGGTCATCTGATTTTAAAACCAGTGAAGATGGTAATACATGGAAGAAACATACAAATGCAAACGTAATATTAAATTGTATAATAATGTAATATAAAGTGTAATAAAACAAATTTTTTGGATATGTTAAGAGTGCTAGTGAGTCTAAAATGTAATAAATCTATCAATACTATTATTTGTCACTACAACAGATGAATTAATACGATTTTTAACTTGTTCTAATTTCTTATCATCTAATGTATTTGTTTGTGGTATATATTGTTGCTTACCAAATAAATTCTTATTAACTTTCTTAAGATTCTGTAAATCTACTTCTTCTACATAATCTCTAGATATATACATGGGGTATTCAATCATCTTATATATTTTTCTTTCTTTTGTAGCATTTCTAAATTGTTCTATATTTAATTCACCACCAAACATTTTTAATACACATCGATGTGGTGCTTTTGTTAATGGTTCGTCTACAAAAGATGCCAATGATTTAATATACTCATCCTGGTATTGCAAATTATCCTTAAACAATTCTTTAATTTTATTGTCATTGTATAACATTTTAATATAATCATCTTTAAAATCTATAGTATAACTACCAGTTAATTGTTTATATAAATGAATAACCATTGATTTTGTTTTAATATTGATGTCACCATTTGCCAACATACATGCAAAACTACAAAATACACCTTTTACACGAAACTTTCTAAGTTTTGCATTATAATCAACTGGTAAACCCACAGGAATAGAATCAAACTTGTGACAACACCACCAGCAACATACATCAGTTTTATCTATCCAATTATCTGTTTCAATAAATTGTGATAACACCGAATATACACCTTGTTGTTTAATATCATCCTTAGATACTTGGGAAACAATATTTTTATTAGCTTTAACTTGTTGATTGACATTATTTAATAATTTGGATAATAGATTATCATCGTTATGTAAATTTTCAAAATTTTTAATCAAATGGTCATCTTGGGTTAAACGATTTTGTAATCGTTTCTCATATAATTCAGTTATGTCTACGTTTTCATTGTTTTCAATATATTCACAAAGAATATCATCGTCATTTTTCTCATTTGTAAATGATTTTTGAATATCTGTTTCTAAATGGTCATCTTCATCTTCGTCGTCTTGTTCTTCGTCACTTTCAAATGAACATTTACCAGTTTCTAAACTTGATAATTTAGTACCAAATATAGTATCTTCTTTATTATATTCGTTTTTTAAAACATCATATGTAATGGTTTTTGTAAGTGAATCTTCGTCATCTTTAATATCTAAATGCAAGATAGATTTATCATTATCATAAATAACAGTGGTTAATGGAATCTTTTTTCTAATCGTTGAACTAAAAAACTTTAATGCAGCCTTTCTTCCACGTTTCTTTTTTTGCTTCACTTCTTCCTCTACTTTTTCCTTCTTCTTTCTTCCACGCTTCTTTTTCTCTTGTGGTACAACTTCAATAGTTTCAATAGGATTTTTACGCGGCCTCCCCTTCTTTTTCTTAATGGAAACATTAACATTTTCAACAACTAATTCAATATCTTCAGTCATTATATATATTACGTATTATTCAGAAATGTAATTCATTTATTTATAATTTTATAAATCAATTATTATTTACAAAAACTTTTTTTAAATCTTAATATTAAATAATGTTAAATGATACTTGTCCAAGTTTGTTAGATACCTTAGGTTTTCTCAAATTCCCAGAAATTCCTAATATTAATGTTGATAATACAGCTCAGCCTAAATTAGATGAACTTAATGCCTTAATTCAACCCTATTCTGAAATGCAATCAGACTCTGTAAACTCTGAAGAATTTACAGTACCTAAATATGAAATTGAAAGTGAACCTGCTACTGAAAATTTAGAACAAGTATCTAGTAGTGTCTTAAACTCAGAATCGGATGATATCGCAATTCCACCTATTGAAGCTCAAAGTGAAATAGAATCTGAACCAGAAATAAGCGAAACATCAAGTAAAACTGTAGATATTGCACTTCCGCCAAGTGAAGTACCAAGTGAAACTATAGATATTGCACTTTCGCCAAGTGAACCAGAAACAAGTGAAGCTCCAAGTGAACCTCCAAGTGAAGCTCCAAGTGAACCAGAAACAAGTGAAGCTCCAAGTGAACCAGAAACAAGTGAAGCTCCAAGTGAACCAGAAACAAGTGAAGCTCCAAGTGAACCAGAAACAAGTGAAGCAGAAACAAGTGAACCAGAAACAAGTGAAGCTCCAAGTGAACCAGAAACAAGTGAAGCTCCAAGTGAACCAGAAACAAGTGAAGCTCCAAGTGAACCAGAAACAAGTGAAGCTCCAAGTGAACCAGAAACAAGTGAAGCTCCAAGTGAACCAGAAACAAGTGAAGCTCCAAGTGAACCAGAAACAAGTGAAGCTCCAAGTGAACCAGAAGCTCCAAGTGAACCAGATATTGCACTTCCTCCAAGTGAAGAACTAAAGACGTCGGAATTATTAAAAACAGAGCTAGATGATAAACAAACTGGTCAAGGTCGAAAACGTAAACCAAGCAAGTCTAAGAAGTCATCAGCTCCTAAACGTAAGTCAAGAAAGTCTAAGAAGTCATCAGCTCCTAAACGTAAGTCAAGAAAGTCTAAGAAGTCATCAGCTCCTAAACGTAAGTCAAGAAAGTCTAAGAAGTCATCAGCTCCTAAACGTAAGTCAAGAAAGTCTAAGAAGTCATCAGCTCCTAAACGTAAGTCAAGAAAGTCTAAGAAGTCATCAGCTCCTAAACGTAAGTCTAAGAAATCCAAGTATAGAAAGGGTTAATATTTATATAAATCTTAACTATAATAATAAATATTATAGTTAATGATTAAAATTAAACATCTGTATGACAAAACAGATGACGTGTACCAGAACTAATATGGATTTTTTCCATTTGTTCTACAAATTCTCCAACAATATGACCGTCTTCATTTGAATAATAAACCTTTCTTATACCTAGTTTACATAGTTTTTCAATGCATTGAGTACATGGTCTTGAGTTGCATAAAGCGAGATTTTTATTGATTCGTATAACGAGAATATCCATGCCACGAACCTTTTTTTTGGGAAGTCGTTTGAAAACGGTGATTTCAGCATGCATTGTTTTATAATAAATTTGATTATTTATTTTTATTTCTTTTATAAATTTATTTGATCCAGATGAATAAATTGTATCACCGGACATTAAGGCAGCAGCATGTTTATAATAAACAATTGATTCAACAGCTATCTTTTTCAGCAATCTAATTGGTTCTTCAAACTTATGATTATACATATTATTGTCGACTATTCCCATATAGTTAGTTGATTATATATTATATATTCATTTTTTTTCAGATGCTGATATATGTTTCTTTGAGTTCCAAATTAAATCCTGCATTATCTTTTTCCCATATATTTTTAATATCTAAAACAATGTTACTATATGAGCATCCAATTCTTGGTATTATAAATTTCTCTTCTATATTGTTAAATAAACTTGTAATATGGTATTTTCCGCTTGTATTAGGTAAAAAACATTTAATATAAAAATAGTCGCCTTTCTCATAATAAAAAGGTGATACATTATCTATAGGGTTATGCGCCTGTTTCTTATATATATTTACTAACGATTTGTTAATATATTTTAACATGGTATATAAGTTTAAATTATCATATTTATTAAAAGAGAATGATATATTTTTTTTAAATGAATCAATCCATGTAATTTTTGGATTATATAATTTAAGACCTATTGTAGGAGTAAAGAAATAATTTTTACCTAAACCTCCTCTTTGATGTTTTTCAATTAATTTTAATGTATCGGATGAAATTAAATCATTCATAACTTCGCTATTTAGAATGAATCTTCCAGACATTACTATTAATAATAAATAAATTTTATTCTGAATTTGTACTCGTTTTTGTTCTACAACAAAATCTACAACTAGGACATTTTGTACTTTGTTTTGTCAACCATTCTTTTATACACGAATTATGATAAATATGATTACATTGTAATTGAATTAATGATTTATTAGATAAATCTTCCTTTTGCAAATCTTCTAAACAAATATTACATTGTTTATTTTCTATTAGTGTTTTATCACTAACTATATCCAAATCATTAAATTCATCTGTAGATAATGTAACCTTGACATCTTCTAAATCATTAAAATTATCATCCATAAACTGATTGAAATTAGTGAATAATGATTCAAATATTGAGTCTGTTAAATTAGTTGTTAACTGTAAATCTAATGAATTCCAAATCGATGATTGAATGGTATCGGAACTATCGTATCTGTCGTATCTGTCGGAACTATCGGAACTATCGTATCTGTCGTATCTGTCGTATCTTTGTACATATGGATAATTACTATTTCTTTCACTCTCATTATCACTAAAACGTGCAAGTATAGGTGCACGTGGTGGATGTGGAGTAGATATAATATTAGGCGGTGCATTACTTTGTGTACGTGACATATTACGTGGTTGTACACGAGATGAGCGTCGTATACGTTGATTTCTTAAAATATTTCTTTGTTCATCTGGGTACAACTCTATAGTTCTACGTAAAAGATATGCATTATTAATTATACTTTGATTGAGACGAAATTCAGGTGTATGTTCATACTCTGTATTAAATGGTACTTCATTTACATCCTCAATAAATCTTTCGAATAAATTATTTATGTCGTCATCCCAATCCATGGTATGAAGAAAATCTCTTATATAATTCATATTATCCTTATAGAATAAAAAAATTTCAATTATTACTTAAATCGAAAAATTAAACATCAGTTCTTTTAAATCTTTTATTTATATTATCTTCATTAACATAATCAGTAGATGTTAATAATCTATTATCTAGTGCAGCTTGAACTAAAGACTGATCACCGTACATATCTTGAAATTGTAAAATCATTTTCTTATCATTTTCAATCTTTAATTTTAATTCTAATTCCTGTTTTTCCAACAATATTTGTTCTTGGGTTTTAAAGTTTTGTTTTCCGTAATTACTGGAATCCATATCCATATTTCTGTGTTGCATTTGTAATTCAATTTGACGTTGAGATTCTTGTTTGCTTAATGGTTTAACTTTTTTGGATGTTTGTGCTTCAAAATTATCCGGTAATGCTACTTTTTCATTTGGATTTTTAGCAACTTCAAATGATTTTTTATAATCAGAATAAGTAGTATCATAATATCCAACTCCACTTTGACCATATGTATCACCAACTATCATTAAACCATTATAACTACTTACACTTGCTGCACTTCCTACATCTCCACTATTATACCCATTAAAACCATCTGTTGATTTATGATAAATACCAACCTCCATATTACTATTTCCGTGTTGTTGTTGTTGATACTCAAATAATTTATTAAAATCATTGCTATTAAATTGTTTTGTATCAAATAGTTGATATGGCTTATACTTAAAATTATCATATTCTTTGGTATCTTTTAATCTAGGATCCGTCTCATAACCAAAGTCATTTGGTGATTTTACATGTAAATTATCAAATTCATCATTAAACATATCTAATTCATTTGAATTATCAATATTTTTAGGTTTTAATTTTGTAATATTTACAACTTCAATATGTTCTCTTTTTTTACTGTGATTAACGGAACGCTTTCTATTAATAATATATTCGTAAGATTCTACAAGTACTTTAAAATGTAAATGAGCTTGTTTAATTTTCTCTGGTTCTTTTGTTTTTATCTTATCCGGATGCCACATTTTAGCCTTTTTTCTAAAAGATTTAGTTATAAAATCTTCATTATCATCCGGAACTACATCTAACATAAAATATGGATTGAAGCTTTCTCCATTTATTATTATTTTATCCATCTTAGTATAATGTTATATCTTAAAAATGTTACAAAAATTAAACGAAATTATAAATATGTTATAATTTAGTTATTATGTTTTAAGTACCATACCATGCCAATGGTGACCTGTCTTTTTTTATAGATAAGTATTTAATATATATTTTATCACATTTTCTTTAAAATTCATGTGTAATAATTCATGAGAAACATTTAATTCTTTTCTACATGACAACGCTGTTTCCTGTTTGTTTTTGATGTAAACTAATTTTTTCTTTAAAATATTACCATATATTAAAAATTCCAAGTCTTTATATGTAATATTTATATCACTTAAATCATGAAATAGACACTGTGTAATATCATCTAAAGACGTATTAATAACATCTTTAGTCAAATATTTATAAAGTGTAATAATATTATTACGTTTACAGTCATGTTGTCTCCAAACTAAATAATTAAGAGTTTCATATTCTTTATCAAATTCTGCATATTTAGCATAAATGGTAAAATCAAAGTCAATATCGTGTTTTATAAATTCTTTTGTAAATAATCTTGAAACATAACTAGACATAGTCGTAAGTGTTTTATTCATATTTCCATTATAAAGGTCTGGATAATCTGACGTATTATAAAATACCATATGAATTTCATTATTGAATGTATAAATCATAGATGGATTAAATCTATTATAACAAGTTTTAGATACACTTAATAGAATGTCATTATAAGTTTTAAACCGAGTGATTTTTTCTGTAATAGTATTACATGGGAAATTCAAATATTCAAGAATGTCCTTTGACTTTAAAGAAATAACACGTGGTTTATATTCTGAAAAGTTATTATTATTGTGTTCATTTAAAAGTGATTGCATCCGTATTTCCAGAGATACTGGAGTATCTTTATTCATAATGCTTGTCTTAAGATATGATACTAATTCATCCATGTTGTATAATTATATATATTTTTATTAATATAATAATAAATATAATTTCATTTTGTTTTTACTACGCTATTTTAAAATCTATTTAAAAATAATTTTACATACATTATATAAATAATATGGATTCTTATTGCGAATATAATTCTTGGAGCGAAATTTATTTTACACAACTTTTTACAACATTAGGACTAATGTCAGGAATGTTGATTAGTGGCACAGTTGCAGTTCCAGTAGTTAGTTATTATTCAAAAGGGTTGATTAAATATTTCAAGGCAGAATAAATTATTCCTTCTTTTTAGGAGTTCTAGGTTTTCTTACTTTTTTAGGTTTAGCTTTATCAAAAATTTCTATAGGAGTTTCTTCTTCTAATTGTTTATCTCTAATAGAGAATAAATCATCTTGAATTTCCTTACCATTTACTTCTTTAAATGTCATATTTATTATAACTACTTTATTTTTTAATTTTAAATTCAATTTATTAACTCTTTATAATAGTCAATTGCTTCAGATTTAATAAAAAAATAGTCTAATCTCTTTTCAAATACTAAATGCCAATTAGTTTTTCTTTTATTTGATGTTAAATCCATATTATATTTAGAACTCATAATTGTTTTGACATTGATTATTGTTATTTTATTATTTTCTTGTATGCATTTTCTAAATATTTTTGAAATTTTAGTTGATGGATTTTTAACCCAATTATTAATTTGTGATTTTATTAATTCAGAATTTGCTACTAATTCTTTTGGTGAAGATTCATTACCAGTAAATGGAAATTTTGAATGACTCATACCTACAAAACAACCAAAATATGTTAACTTGCATACATCTTGAATATTTAAACCGGTAATATTTTCTATATTTTCAATTAATACATCTTTAAATACACTAGATATAGTATTTCTACACATTATTTTATTTTTAGTAACAAAGTTATTATTTTTAACCCAAACGAGAAAATCATCTAAGATTTCCTTTCGTGAAACTTTGTTTTTTGGATTATTTGTAATTGTTATAAATTCTTTAATATAATTATCATATACTGATTTATCAAAGAATTCTAATTTTTTATTCATACTTTTAACTTCAAAACCAATAAATCCAGAACACTTTGGAAAATAGATACCCCGTTTTCTATCTGAAAATGAAAGACCTTGTTTATATTCTAATTTGGTTATATCACTTATTATGTTTGTAATTTCTTTTTGAAATGACGTACTCCAATTACCTGTATCTAATTTTATATGAGCATTTTCATTAGGAAATAATAACTTATACCACTCGTAAAAATCGTTGCATATTAGTTCGGTACTAATTTTGGCATTAGGAATTATTATTGCATTTTCTGTAAACCATTGTTCATAAATATCTTTACTTATATGATTTCGTGCTTTATTAGTATTAAGGAGTCTATTCGAACGATACCTGCTTACAAATTCTATTAAATTATCAACTGATTCTTCAATATGGTAATTATCATATACTATAATAGCAAAATCAACAATTTGTTTCATTCTTTCATAACTAACCGTAAACCATTCTGGTTTGGAAAGTTTAAATGGTTTTAATAATAATATAACTAATTTTTCAATTAAACTAGCATTTGGTGTTTCGTAGGTAAAAACAAATTCAAATTGTGGATTACTTGACTTGTGTTGCTCGCCTCTTAATAATATATCTGTCTTATTAGTCTGAGTATTAATTCCAATTTTATGTACGTTTTTAATTACAGGATTATGACCGATATAAAGTATTGGTACGGTTTCTTGTTCTTTTAATTGAGCTATATATTTATCTTTTTCTCCAAGTAATTTTACTGTATTTTCTTGTTCTTTTTTAATTTGTTGATCTTTTTCTAGTAATAATTGTTTTTGTTGTTCTATTTCTTGCTTTATTATTTTATTATGAATATTCTCTAATTTCACATAATATTTCCTAATTTCTTTACCTTTATCTGTTTTTGCTAACATACATAAGCTTTTGAATGTATCTACATTTAACATAATTTGTTCACTGCCAGAACCACCCCAACTTGATTTTTCCTTAGGGAGAAGTGAAGTTTTATAGTCTTCATCTAATGTAAAATTACTCTTAATTGTTTTCATCGCATTTCCCTTATTCGCAAACCCAATCATTTTAAAGATATTTTCCAAGTTAATTGGATAGTCATTTGTTGGGTGGTAATTCATATAAATATATAGATTTGCAATATACCATTGTTGTTCTTTTTCAGTAAATTCTGTATTTAATAAATCAATCATTTTCGATTGATATTCATCACTTAAACTAATAGTAGTTTTGCTATTTTTAACTAATTCCGTAAAATTAATAGTTTCTGGTGTAACAAGTTCGCTAGGTTTCTTTTTAATTAAAATATTCATCTTAATAATTTTATTATAATAAATATAATTATTTTTAAATAAGATTTTGAACGGATTTCAATTAATTTGTAAGACTTTTTTACGTACTTTTTTGGGTTTTTCATCAATTTCTTCGATTTCTTTTATTTCGACTTTATTTTTTATAGAAAATTGTTGTAAAATAATATCTCTATCTCCTTTACTAAAATCGTATTTCTTATATTCAACTTGTTGTTTAAGAAGACTATTATCTTTAATGTAATCTAAGAACGGTCCTTCAGCATATTCTTTACTTTGTTGAATTAATTTACGTCCAACAGCTGTAACAATACTACCTAATTCTTTTAGAATTAGATTACCCTGACCTCTTCCTAAAAATCCATAAGTTGAATTCAATGATACCTTAATAGCTAATTGAGTGGAGTTAAGAATATCTTCCAGCAATTTATCACCATTTTCGTAAGCCTTTGCCATTTCACGTTTTACTTTTTTACGTTCTGCATAAAGTTCTTCTAATAATGCTGGTAAAACACCTTGATTAATTTTAACTTTTTCGCCATTTATTTCTTCTATATGTGGTTGAACAACTACATAGTTATAACTGACATCTTTCTTTTGAAATTTTTCAGAGTCATCACGGCTAGTTTTAATTGGGTCATGTACACGACAATAATATACAATTTTATCCAATGAACTAGTATCAAATAAATCTATACTTTTATTAAATATTGATAGCTCTTTTTCTTTAGTTCTAATTTTAGTTTTTATTTTCTTTTGTTCCTTGATATCCTCTAATGATTCGCATTCTATTTCTAAATTTTCAATATCTCTTTTTAAATGTTCTAATTCTTGTCTTTTAGATACTTCAAAATATGCTTGTTTACCACAAACATTACCTTTATTTTTACCACTTTTACCAATACCTTCGCATGCATGTTTCAAAGTATATTCAATTTTATCATCCCATTTAAGTCTCTCGTATCTAATTTTTGACCCATTAACTTCTTCTTCAAAAATACCTTCTTCTTCTGATTTTGGCATATATTCTGAATGTCTAACAAATGATGAATAACATAAATTACGACTAATCATAATAGTAGGATACAAACTTGCAAAATCCAATACCGCAATATTCTCATTATACATACCTGGAGTTGCATCTAAAACTGTTGCTCCTGTAAAACTTGTATCTACAAGGTCATCGCCATTACTAAGTGATACATTAACAAAAGAATTCTGTTTATACGTAAATTTCGATGTAAACAGTTCTGGCTCCTGTAATTCTGTATTACTCAGTACTATAAATGTCGTTTCATCTACAATTTCTGAAATTTTACCATTAATTGTAACTAATTTACCATACGAATTCTTATTTCTACCACAATTAATTTGTACATATTCATTAATGTGCTCTAAGTCAAGTTCATGTTCAACTTTAGTTTTCACTATAATTGGATAACTGTCTTCATTAAAATTAGTATGTGGTACCAAGAAATCCATTTGACGTGCCTTACGTAATAATTGGGAAAATACCTTAATCGTCTGACCTCTTGTAGTTAAAAAACCAATAGGTACAAAAGTAACATTTGCCAACTGGATAATCGTAATTAACACAAGCTGTTTATCAACCAACTTTTGTAATAGTTCTGTATCTTTAATACAATATTCTCCAATAATACGTATCTTTTCAGGTGTTCCATCATCATAATATTGAAAGATTTGTTTAGCACTTACATCATTTTTTCCTTCTTTTAAAATTTCATTTGCAATATAATCTAACTTGTAACTTGGATATTTCTTCATACCACGTTTATAATGAATCAACAAATCATAATTCAACCGACCTGGAATATAAAATCTGACAAAATCTGAATCACCATATGCACTTGAACTAAATGTTTCTTTCTTTTGAACTGTAGGGACATTTAAAAGTCTACTTAATTTCGATAATACATAACCATCTAATCCATACAATTTTGCACGTTCGTAAAGATATCTACAATCGAACGTGTCACCGTTATATGTATACATAATATCTGGGTCCATCTCACAAATTAAATCTGCCCATCTTTTAATCAAGTCCTTTTCAGTTTTGCATTCTTCAACTACAATAGGTACATCGTCTTTAACTACAATAGACTCACATTTTTTTAATGTCAATAAATGTTTAACCAATGTATTTGATTCTTTATAATATTTATATGTTGTAGCTATTTGATAAATAACATTAGGATATTCATTACCTACTTTTTTAGATGGGTCTGGAAACGTTCTATCATACGAATATGTTTCAATATCCCAACTTGCCTGTAAAAAATTAGCAATATCTTTTTTGTCTTTGAGCGATACCACGTCTTTCCAATGTATCGAAACTTCAATTTGACTAGATGCAGAATCTTGTGATATTTCAATTTTATTTCTTGGTAATTTAATCCATCCAGCCATCAAAATATCTTTAATATGACAAAATCTCATAAATGGTTCAAAATTACTCTCATATAATTTATATTTCATTGCTTTACTATTAATACCTGGAACAATAACTGGATTTTTAAATATATATTTACTTTTATTCATTGCTGTATAATTATTAAATACTAATCTGAGAAATCTATACTTTCTTCCATTTCTAAAACCATACAAATCTTTCTTTTCAATAATACTACATTTGTCTTTTAATAAACAATCAGAAAATGATACAAATTCACCATTTATCTTAACCTTTGATAATTGATAACTTTTTTTTATAAAATCAACAAATGTATTTAACTGTACTTTATTAAAACGATCAGGGACTTTTATATAATAAAATGGCGTAAAACTATGAATCTTACAAGTAATAGAGATACCCTCTGTTGTAACACCAAAACATCTCATAGTATATCTATCTAAACACTTTTCTAAACTACTTGAAGAGCCTTCACTCGAATCATCATCAATAACTCCAGACTCATCTTGTGTATGCCATTCAATAATTTGAAATTCTAAATCATCTGTTTTCGATATGGTGTTTTTAATATACTTGTTTTTATAATATCGTTCCATCACGTGTAATCTTATTAACTTATTCTATTATTTCATTTTTTAATTAACACCGCAAAATTTATTTATGAAATTGTTATGAAATTGTTATGAAATTGTTATGAAATTGTTATGAAATTATTATGAAATTCTCGATATAACTATCGTCGAAGAAATAGGTGTTTCTCCAGCTATTGCTGGCGTAAAATCAATTACTATATTACCATTAGAATTTCCAGCAAATTGTAGTGCAAAGATATCACCACTAACTATACTCATAATAAATATATTATTCCATATTTGATTTATAGAAGATGATTGAATATTTTCTGTTGTAGCCGTTCCTAGAAGTTCACTTCCATTTATAATTGCTCTTACTGACGCAACACGCGCACCACCAGTAGCAGACATAACTACAGTGTACGCAACTTTATACAAACCAGTTTGGTTACATGTTAAATTTCCAGTCCCTATATTATATGTCCATCCATCAATAATAACCGGGATAGTATAAATAATATTTTGAAACGTATTTGTACCTACTACTGTCTGTGTATTAGTTTTCACAGCCCATATATAATTTTGGGCTGTAACTGAACTACCAGGTGGCCCCTGTGGACCAATAGAACCTTGCGTTCCAGTTAAACCAGGTGGCCCCTGTGGACCAATAGAACCTTGCGTTCCAGTTAAACCAATTGGACCTTGTGGACCTTCAGGACCAGTTAAACCAATTGGACCTTGGATTCCCTGTGGACCAATTGGACCTTCAGGACCAGTTAAACCAATAGAACCTTGTGGACCTTCAGGACCAGTTAAACCAATTGGACCTTGGATTCCCTGTGGACCAATTGGACCTTCAGGACCAGTTAAACCAATAGAACCTTGTGGACCTTCAGGACCAGTTAAACCAATTGGACCTTGGATTCCCTGTGGACCAATTGGACCTTGGATTCCCTGTGGACCAATTGGACCTTGGATTCCCTGTGGACCAATAGGACCCGGAGGGCCAATATATACACAATAACACTTTATACTATTACAACTATTGCAAGTCATTATTAAAATATATATATAAATATATATATTATTACATTTATAAAAAAAAGATAGAATAATCAAGCTAATTTAAAAATAGTTACAGTAGCTGTAATTTGTGGACTAGCACTACCAGAACCAGTTAGGCCATTAAGTGTAACTGAGGGAATAAATGATGTATGATTTACTACTTGTAATTTTGCAGCAAATCCAGTAGGTGATAAATCAGTAGGAGATATAAAATCAGCATCGGTTAATTGGAAAATAACAGCTGCTGAATTTTGCGACGATCCAGTGGGTGAACCTATAGTTGTACCAGGTAAAACTACATTATTATTAAAAATAGCAAATTGACATGCTTCTTGGTGATATAAATTATAATACATATGGTAATAACCACTTTCCCATATATATAATTCAGATTCACCTAATGTAACACTGGCATTACCATAAACAACTGAATTAGCATCCCATATAACAGATTCTTCTGCGAGTAATACTTGATCTGTTTCACGGTCAACATGTAGAAATGTTTGTGCGAATGCTGGGCCTTCTGGACCTTCAGGGCCAGTTAAACCAATCGGACCCATTGTCCCCATTGGACCTTGAGGACCAGTTAAACCAATCGGACCCATTGTCCCCATTGGACCTTCAGGGCCAGTTAAACCAATCGGACCCATTGTCCCCATTGGACCTTCAGGACCAGTTAAACCAATTGGACCTTGAGGACCAGTTAAACCAATTGGACCCATTGTACCAATTGGACCTTGCGGGCCTTGCGGGCCTTGTGGACCAGGTGGACCTCTAGGACCACAAGGGCCAGGTGGACCTCTAGGACCACAAGGGCCAGGTGGACCAGGTGGACCTCGTATCCCAGAGCATCCTTGAGGACCACGAGGACCTGGTGGACCTTCAGGACCGCAAGGTCCCGGTGGACCTTCTGGACCTTCTTGGCAGCAATCCGAACCTCTATCCGAACCTCTATCCGAACCTCTATCTTCGTGTTCATCATATTCTGGTTGATTCTCATCTGGAGCTGCTGGTGGTGCTGGAGCTGCTGGTGCTGGAGCTGCTGGTGGTGCTGGAGCTGCTGGTGCTGGAGCTGCTGGTGGTGCTGGTGCTGGTGCTGGTGCTGGTGATGGTACTGGTGGTGCTGGAGCTGGTGGTG